>FLNY01004058.1_pt1 | contig 45487 bp, 39 predicted proteins | sample 1140381 | NCBI WGS metagenome assembly FLNY01 (sample SAMEA3878172, study PRJEB12797) | bioreactor metagenome | biome: Moose rumen | place: Sweden | collected 2011-10
TTGCGTCTTACTATATATTCTGAAGAAGTAAATTGATGGGCGGATACGTCCGTGTCATCTCATAGAAGTTTGTCTGGTAGGTCTGTTGTCGGTAGTCATTCGGTACCCAGCGTGAGGCGTTGGGCTGATAACTACGTCTTCTTCAAAAGTCATCGTACTATAGGACTTCACGCTAAGTGATTGATAATAAACAGTTAATAAACAATAAATATTTTCCAATTATTTGGAAAGCAACATAGAAGAATGATAAGAAGAATAATGAGTATGGTAAAGGTGAAGGCAAAATGGGTTTTACCCTTTTACCTTTTTACCTTTCTGCCTTTCACTGCGAACGCCCAGAAACTGGCAGTCACCAATACCACTGTCAACTGCGGGCGCACGGGCTTCCAGCAGCCCATTACGGCCACGTTCGAACTGCGTAACAAGGGCTTGCGCAAACTCGTCATCGAGAGCGTCAGACCCGACTGTGGCTGTACGGCCGTGGAGTTTCCCAAGGAGGTGGGAGTAGGGGATAAGTTCACCATCAAGATGACCTACGATGCCCGTCAACTCGGCCACTTCCACAAGATGGCGGCTGTGAAGAGCAACGGCTCCAAAACGCCTGTCTATCTGACCATGACAGGTGTCGTACTGGCAGAGATGCTCGACTATACGGGCGACTATCCTGTGACGATGGGTGACCTGTTGCTCGACAAGGCGGATCTGGAGTACGATGATGTCAACAAGGGTGATACCCCCGTTCAGGAGATCCATATCCTCAACAACGGCACCAAGAAGATGACACCCAACGTGCAGCATCTGCCGCCTTATCTCTCGGCCATCGTGCAACCCGAGACACTGGCACCGGGACGCTCCGGCACCATCACTGTGATGCTCGACTCCGAGAAACTGCGCGATTATGGACTGACGCAGACCTCCGTCCATATCGCCAAGCAACTGGGCGAGAAGGTGAGTGCCGATAATGAGATGGCCGTGTCTGCCATCCTCCTGCCCGACCTGAAACAGTTTGAGGCCACCAACAAGGCGTTGGCACCCCATCTGCAGATCTCTGCCACGGATATCGACTTCACGGCCTTTGGCGGCAAGTCGAAGAAGACGGCCAATATCAACCTGGTGAACACGGGTAGGAGCGCACTGACAATCTCTTCACTACAGATGTTTACTAGTGGTCTGAAGGTGACCCTCGGCAAGCGCACCATCGAACCAGGACAGAGCACGACGCTGAAAGTGACGGGCATTGCCGACGAATTGGCTCAGGTGCGCACTCGTCCCCGTATCCTGATGATCACCAACGATCCCGATCACGCGAAGGTTGTCATCAACATCCGCCTCCAGAAATAATCATAAACTTCAAACATCAAACATCAAACATCCATGGAACATCCCGAGAACAGTTCAGAATATGCAGGCCTGCAGGTGAATAGTGGTGTGGAGCAGCCCTCCATTATCAACCCCTACCTGAAGCGTAACCGTGTGCGCCGTCGTGAACTCACTGCCAGCGAGATGGTGGAAGGTATCGTGAAGGGCGATGTCACCATCCTCTCCCAGGCCGTCACCCTTATCGAGAGTGTCAACCCCGACCACCAGACGCGTGCCCAGGAGGTCATCAACAAGTGTCTGCCCTATAGCGGCAACAGCGTGCGCGTGGGTATCAGTGGCGTGCCTGGTGCTGGCAAATCAACCAGCATCGACGAGTTCGGCATCCACGTGCTGAAAGAGAAGGGCGGGCGACTGGCTGTCCTCGCCATCGACCCCTCCTCGGAGCGCACGAAGGGTAGTATCCTGGGTGACAAGACGCGTATGGAGAAACTCGCACAGCATCCGGATTCGTTCATCCGTCCTAGTCCGTCGGCAGGATCCTTAGGTGGTGTGGCGCGCAAGACGCGTGAGACAATCATCCTCTGTGAGGCGGCCGGCTTCGATAAGATCTTCGTGGAGACCGTTGGTGTCGGACAGAGTGAGACGGCCTGTCACTCGATGGTCGATTTCTTCCTGCTCATCCAGGTGGCTGGCACGGGCGACGAACTGCAGGGCATCAAGCGCGGCATCATGGAGATCAGCGATGGCATCGTGATCAATAAGTGCGACGGCGACAATGTCGATCGCTGTCAGATGGCGGCCACCAACTTCCGCAACGCCCTCCACTTCTTCCCGATGCCCGAAAGCGGATGGACACCCAAGGTGCTCTGCTATAGCGGCTTCTATGGTACGGGCGTGAAGGAGGTATGGGACATGATCTACCAGTATATCGACTTCGTGAAGGCCAACGGCTACTTCGACTACCGTCGCAACGAACAGGCGAAGTATTGGATGTACGAGAGCATCAACGAGCACCTGCGCCTGAACTTCTATAATAACCCGCTCATCAAGGCGCGACTCGCCCCCGCTGAGCAGACCGTCCTCGCTGGCCAGAAGACCTCCTTCGTCGCCGCCCAGGACTTGCTGGATGAGTATTTTAATTTGTTGAAGAAATGATACAGATAGAGATTGATGAAGGTAGTGGCTTTTGCTTCGGCGTGACCACCGCCATCAAGAAGGCCGAGGAAGAACTGGCACAGGGTACGACGCTCTACTGCCTCGGCGATATCGTGCACAATGGCATGGAGTGTGAGCGCTTGCGCCAGATGGGACTGATCACCATCAACCACGACGACCTGCGCGAACTCCACGACGTGAAGGTGCTGCTCCGCGCCCATGGCGAGCCGCCCGAGACCTACGAACTGGCCCGCCAGAACCATATCGAGATTATCGATGCTACCTGTCCCGTGGTGCTCCAACTGCAGAAGCGTATCAAGAAACAGTACGAGACAGGCGACGGACAGATTGTAATCTTCGGTAAGAAAGGCCATGCCGAAGTGCTCGGCCTCGTCGGCCAGACCCAGTCGAACGCCATCGTCATCGAGAGTTTCGACGAGGTGACCACGCTCGACTTCTCGCGCGACATCTACCTCTACTCGCAGACCACGAAGTCGCTCGATGAGTTCCACCGCATCATCGACTATATCCAGTCGCACATCTCGCCCGAGGCCACGTTCAAGAGTTTCGACACCATCTGCCGCTCCGTGGCCAACAGGATGCCGAACATCTCGCAGTTTGCCACGAAGCATGACCTGATTCTTTTCGTCTGCGGCAGGAAGAGTTCCAACGGCAAGGTTCTCTTCAACGAGTGTCTGCGTGTGAATCCTAACAGCCATCTGGTGGAAGATCCTCAGGAGATCAGGGCCGAGTGGCTCGAAGGCATTCAGACTGTGGGTATTTGTGGTGCCACCAGCACCCCCCGCTGGCTCATGGAGCAATGCCGCGATGCCATTCAGAATATACAGGTCTAAAACTTAATTATCAATGTTAGGGAAATAGCCGAGCCTTTGGAGTTCCTCGAAGTTGCCGTCTGCAGCCACGCGGCCCTCCTTCAGCACGATGATGCGGTTGCACTTCTCGATGGTGTTCAGTCGGTGGGCAATGACGATACGTGTACATTTCAGGTTTGCCAGGTTCTCGACGACGGTGTGCTGACTGATGTTGTCGAGCGCCGACGTGGCCTCGTCGAGGAACAGCACCTTGGGCTTCCTGACCAGCGCCCGGGCGATGAGAATGCGCTGGCGCTGTCCGCCCGACACACCTTTACCGTCGGTGGTGATGGGCGTGTCCATGCCTAAGGGCATGTTGCGGATGTCACCGTCGAGGGCTGCCATGCGGGCCGCCTCCTAGGCGTCATCGTCCGTCAGCAGCGGGCTGTTGAAGATGATATTGTCGCGGATGGTGCCCTCCACCAGTTGGCCGTCCTGCATGCAGATGCCGATGCAGTAGTGCCGCAGACTGCGAAGGTTGATGTCATTGATGTCGTATTGGTCGTAGAAGACAGAGCCCGACAGCGGTTTCTCCAGTCCCATCATCAGTCGCATCAGCGTGCTTTTGCCACAGCCCGACGCTCCGACCAGTGCCACGTAGTCGCCACTGTTGATGGTCAGGTTGAGGCCGTCGAAGAGCAAAGGCATATTGTCGTCGTAGCAGAACTTCAGGCCTCGAATGTCCATCTGGCCCGTGATGGTCTTTACCACTTGGGCGTCTTTCTTTATTTCCGATTGTGCACCAATGATAGGTTTGCAGAGTTCAAGTTCTGGCAGCAGGCGCGATACGACTTTGACGATATTCTGCAACTGCATGACAGACCCGCAGACAATTCCCAATACGGCACAATAGGCGATATAGTCGGAGAGTGCCAGCCCATAGTGCCAGGCAGCCCACATAGTCACAATCATGGGAAGGAGTTTCAGACAATAACTGATACTGTTCACGTAAAAACTAGCAAGTGGTTGGTGGCTACTGTACATCTCTGACGGTGCATACGCCTTAGCCCATTGGTGGAATGCACGAAACTCTGCCCCGCAGGTCTTGATCTTCTGTATGCCTGAGAAAAGTGCGAATAGGGTTCCTACAAGGTGTGAACTGGGAGCATTTACGCTTAGTTGCACTTTCCTTGTATAATAGAATACAAGTAAGATGACAAACAACTGTATGGTAATGACAATGATGCCAGTATATAACAGTTTGCCTCCGTAAAGGAAGAACTGTACAAACATGATGCCAGTGAAAAGGAATGTCAGCAGAGTAGATAGGAAACTGGCCGTCAGATTGGAACTGACGCGCGCGAGCGACAACACGCGGTTGGATAGGTCGCCAGGCGAGAATTGCTTGGCAAATGAGGCTGGAAGTAGCAGCAGTTGTGACATCAAGGCTGTCTGTAGTGCATATTCTACCTTGTCCTTGATACGCATCACCACGAGGTCACGCGTCACCAAAACCATCGTCAATCCGATACTTGCACTAACAAGCAACACCGCAATAGGGACGATCTGGACGGCATTGCCAGAGGGGATGACCTCCGAAAAGACCAGTTTGCACACGTAAGGCACTAACATCGTCAGGAGCGTTACGCCTATGCAAGCCATCAGGCAGTAGAGCCAGTCGTACATACAAAGGCTCTCCATGGCATAGCGCATGATAGCCTTGCCAGTCAGTTTTTCTTCCGAAAAGGGAAAACAGACTATTACCGCTTCTGGCTTCAGCAGGTCAGCGTGCCGACTGGCCGCCATCGCCTGGTTGGTCTTCGGGTGTATGAATTTATAGTCCACGAAGCCGGGCTTGAGTATGACGGGGGTGCCACTGTCGGCCATGAACCCCATCATATAGCCCGTGCAGCGAGTCCACCAGCGGTCGTTCAGTTTGATAAAGCGGAAGAAGATGTTATGGCGCTCCTGCAGCGTCTCTATCTGCTCTATGTCTTTCGGCAGTTCCTCGGCCGACTCCATCTGCTTCCACAGTTTCCTGTCTATCATGGAGCGCGACTGATAGCCTTACGGTCGCCATCCATGCGCTGGGCTAACTGCTGTAGGAATATATCCGTTCTCATGGTGTCAGGCATATTTTAAGAGGTTGCTGTACAGGCCGTCCATCTGGCTCAGCGTCTCGTGGTTGCCATGCTGGGTGATCTGCCCGTGCTCTATGACGTAAATCTGGTCGCACTGGGCAATGGTCTCCAGACGGTGGGCTATCATGATGAGTGTGATGCCCATGTCGTAGAGGTGCTCCATCACCTTGGCCTCCGTCTTGGGGTCGAGTGCTGAGGTGCCCTCGTCCATCAGTACGATGGTAGGCTCCTTTGCCAGCGCAGTGGCTATCTCGATACGCTGCCGCTGTCCGCCGCTGAAGTTCTTGCCGCGCTCTGCGACGGTTCCCTGATAGGCACCCGGGCGCTCCATGATTTCCTCGTGTATCTGTGCGTCGTTGCAGGCCAGCACCATGGCGAAGTCCTCTATCGACTCGTCCCACATCTTGACGTTGTCGGCAATCGTACCCTCGAAGAGCGTCACGTCCTGGTTGATTACCGAGACGGAGTTGACGAAGGTCATGCGGTCGATGGCCTTGCGGGTTTGCCGTCGAAGAGCACCTCGCCCTCCCAGGGCTCATAGAGTCCCGACACCAGGCTCAGCACGGTGCTCTTGCCACAGCCAGAGGGGCCTACGAGGGCGATGCGCTCGCCCGCCTTGATCTTCAGCGAGAAGTTTGCTATGATAGGGGGCAGGCTGTGGTCGTGCAGATGGTAGCAGTGTTGGTGAGTTGCAGCACTAACTGGGGCACTGCACTGAGAAATATGGAGTTGCTTGTAGTCGTAATGCGTGCATTCATAGCCTGCGCGTATGTGCTCTCCCATTGGGTGAAGAAAGACTGCTCGTCGCCAAGCGACTTGATAGTCTCCAGATTGCTCATGCCTGTCATCGTGACGTTCTGCAAATTTGCTTCGGTTATCTCCAGGTTCATGGCTAACTTTTTCTGTAGGCCGGAGGTCTTGCGCATCACAAAAAGTAGCAACAGGACGGAGAATATTTGCACCAGGGCCAGTTTCCAGTTGAAGAGTGCGATCAGCCAGCAGTTGATTACTGGTATGACAAAAAGGGTTATTGACGGCAGTGCGCTGTCAAGATTGGCTACGGTTTTGCTGATGCTTGTATAGCGTGCAACCAGTTCACCAGGAGTGAATTGGCTGAACAAAGTCATCGGTAGTTTCAGGACCGACCATAGGTATTTCGATGCCCTGTCGATGATGAGCCTCGCATAACTCGTCCTTCGTACCACCGAGAGAGATATCCACCCCGTAAGGACAAGCACAAGCAATAGGACATAGAACGTCAGCAGTGGCGTAAACCACTCTGGATTCTTGTGCGTGATGATGTTGTCGGTATATACTTTCTGAAACAGCGCCGGTAATATGCGTGTCGGCGTATCAATCAGATAGATGATGATGCCGCTGGTGGCAAATACCAGGTTTCCTTTCAGAAAATGTTTAAGTGCCGACAGCAGTGACAACTCCGGTGATTGAGCGTGTCCTTTCTTCTTCATCATTCAGTCCTTTTGGTAAGCAGTATTACTTGATAGCCTCAATTGTAACGAATGCCGTCATGCCAGGCATCAGGTGTGGATGTGGTGCCAGTGTCGCTTCAATATGTGCCATGCCATTTTCGTTGATGACCGGGCTTACTGCCGAGATGGTGGCGGGATGCTGCTCCGAAGGGAAAGTGACGGTAGAGACTGTCAGGCGGGCTCCCTTCTGGTATCTCGCCAGTTCATTTTCGAGTACGTCAAAACTTACCTTCAGATGATCCATATCTACAATCGAGAAGAGGGCTTCGCCGGGATGGGCAGCACCATAGAGTGTGTTCTGAATCGTTAGCACATAACCGGAGACGGGAGCCACGATGGTACAATAGGACAATTGGTGCTCCAACTCGTGCAGTTCTGCCTTTATCTCGTTATAGCCGCTGTTGATGCGTGCCAGATGTTTGAGTTTTTCCGGCGCATCGTCCAGATGGTCGTGCTTGTAGCCCTGGCCCATCAGGATGGCTTGGTACTGGAACTCTGCTTTCTCTAACTTGGCGCGGCAGTGAAGTATCTTCTCACGCAGGGCAACGTCGCTCAGCCGTGCCACGACCTGTCCTTTCTTGACATACTGCCCAGTATTCTCTATGCCGAACATGACAATCTGCTCCGCAATACGGCTAAAGACTGGTATTTCGCGCACTGTCTCTATCCTGCCTTTGTTGGCAGTGGAATGAATCTCGGCCTGCTGTTGGGGCTGGGATTTGACTGGTGTCACAGCCAGTGTGTCAGTTGGCTGTGTGGCGGTTTGCACCTCCGTCTTCGACTGGCAGGCGGTGAAAAGGTAGAAAGGTAAAAAGGTGAAAAGGTAAAATATATATCTATTCATAATCTTCAATTTTTCAATTTTTCAATTCTTCAATTTTTAATTCTCTATGAGTGTTTGTAGGTGATAGTGGGTTGTCCAGAATTCTTCCAGTGCATTCAGGTAGTTGGTGTAGGCCGTCACCCATCGGCTCTGCCCCAGACTGAAGGTGTTGATGTCGCAGAGGCCGTTGGCATAGTTCTCAACCGTCTCGTAGAAGTGGGATTCTGCCAGTTTGGTGGCTTGTTCGGTACTCTCAAGTATTTTTCTGCTTTCATGCAATTTCTGCAGAGTAACGATGGCATCTTCTTCCAGCAGGCGCTCTGTCTCCTGAAGTGCCGACTCCTGTCGTTCTCCCCATGCCATAGCCGCGGCGTGCCGCTTCTTGGCTGCACCATGGTCCATTAGCGGAATGGTGACCTGTAACGAACCTAAAGCATACAACTGTTGGTTCTTGTAGGCGCTGCCGAAGGTCGAGTTGACCTGCTGCAGGCCCAGGTTAATGTCTAATCCGAGGTTGACACCTCTCTCCTTTCTGGCCTTTTCTTCCTGGTGGCGTGCTTCGGTCAGTTCTGCTAGTTGGTGCTGGTAAGCGGGGCTGTTGCTCCTAGCCAGCATCGCTACCTTCTCGGCGGTATATGGAACGGGTAAGGGCATGTCTGGTATGTCCAGCAGCGCTGTGTCGTTGGGTATTCGCTTCATGCGCAACAGGGAGGCCAATTCCGCCCTTGCCTTCTGCTCATCCTTGAGAGCGGCAGCCAACAGGTTGGCGGAATTCTGCAGTTGCAGTTCCATGGCGTGCAGTTCCTGCTGCGTGACGATGGCGATGGTGGCTTTCTCGCGTGCAATGGCCAGCACGGTGTCGTTCAGACTCAGTTCCTCTTGGCGCAGCATCGCCATCCGCTGTCGGCAGAGTAAGCGGAAGTAGCGCACAGCAGCCTCCTCGGCAATGAGCCGCAGGTTGTACTCGTGCTGCTGGCGGGCTGCTTTCAGTCGCTGATCTTCCACATGCTTTTCCCATCGGAAGGGGTTGTAGCCCAGCAGGGACTGGCTGTAGCCAACCAGCAGCGGACTGGCCACGAACTGCCGCGGATACCCTGAGTCTCCCTCGCGAAAGAACTCACTCCAGATGGCTTGTGTGCCCACGTAGGCCTCGCCGCCGAAGGGCAGCATTTTCTGGCTGAGCCTCAGTTGTGCCGAGGTGGAGAAAATGTCGTAGTTGCGCAGGTAAACGTAGTCGCGGGTGGGGTCGCTGATGATGCGAGAGTAGTTGGGCACTATCTTCAAAGAGAGTTGCGGCTTTCGCAGGGCCTCAAAAGCCTCGTAGGATGCCTGATGGCTCTGGTACTCCTGCCGGCTCTGGAAGGCGGTGATAGCACTGTCCTGCGACAGTCGTATCACCTCATGCAAGGTCAGTGATGTCTGCCCCCATGACCCGAGGCTGAGAAATGCCAGGCCCGTCAGTAGGCATTGGCGTAGGTGCATATTGATACTATTCTTCATGTTCCTTGTCTTTTTCGTTAGGGAAATAGCCGAGCCTTTGGAGTTCCTCGAAGTTGCCGTCGGCGGCCACGCGGCCCTCCTTCAGCACGATGATGCGGTTACACTTCTCGATGGTGCTCAGTCGGTGGGCAATGACGATACGTGTACATTTCAGGTTTGCCAGGTTCTCGACGACGGTGTGCTGACTGATGTTGTCGAGCGCCGACGTGGCTTCGTCGAGGAACAGCACCTTGGGTTTCCTGACCAGCGCACGGGCGATGAGAATGCGCTGGCGCTGTCCGCCCGACACACCTTTACCGTCGGTGGTGATGGGCGTGTCCATGCCTAAGGGCATGTTGCGGATGTCGCCGTCGAGGGCTGCCATGCGGGCCGCCTCCCAGGCGTCATCGTCCGTCAGCAGCGGGTTGTTGAAGATGATGTTGTCGCGGATGGTGCCCTCCACCAGTTGACCGTCCTGCATGCAGATGCCGATGCAGTAGTGCCGCAGACTGCGAAGGTTGATGTCATTGATGTCGTATTGGTCGTAGAAGACAGAGCCCGACAGCGGTTTCTCCAGTCCCATCATCAGTCGCATCAGCGTGCTTTTGCCACAGCCCGACGCTCCGACCAGTGCCACGTAGTCGCCACTGTTGATGGTCAGGTTGAGGCCGTCGAAGAGCAAAGGCATATTGTCGTCGTAGCGGAACTTCAGGCCTCGAATGTCCATCCGGCCCGTGATACTCTTCACAACATTGGCATCCTCCTTTGCCTCCGTCTTTCCAGTCAGGATGGGCCGGCAGAGTTGTATCTCTGGCAGCATGCGCGATGTCAGGGACGTGATGCCTTGCAAGTTGGACACGGCCTGGCAGACAATTCCCAGTACGGCGCAATAGGCGATATAGTCGGAGAGCGGCAACTGGTAGTACCAGGCCGCCCACATCGTCACAATCATGGGCAATAATCTGAGACAATAGCCGATGCCGGTTACGAAGAAACTGACCACTGGCTGTCGGCTGCTGTAGGCCTCTGTAGGGGCGTATGCTTTTGCCCATTGATGGAAAGCACGGAACTCCGCTCCCGTGGTCTTGATCTTCTGGATGCCTGAAAACAAGGCAAACAGCATACCTATGAGCCGTGATCCGCTGGCGTTCACACTGCGCTGCACTTTTTGTGTATAGTGGCTCTCCAGTATGATGGCTGCGATCCGTATCAGGACGACGATGATGCCAGTGTAGAGTAGCGCTCCGCCATAGATGAAGAACTGTGCGACCATGACGAACGAGAACAGGAAGGTCAGGAGCGTTGACAGGAAATTGGCTGTCAGGTTGGAACTCACGCGCGACAGAGATAGCAGGCGGTTGCTGAGGTCGCCAGGCGTAAACCTCTTGGTAAAGGTGGTGGGCATTTGCAGCAGTCGCGACATGAGGGCCGTCTGCAGCGCATACTCTACCTTGTCCTTGATACGCACCACCACCAGGTTACGGGCTATATATACCATCGTCAGTCCGACGGCGGCACTGAAGAGCAGCACCGCAATGGGAACAATCTGATTGGCATCGCCCGAGGGGATGACCTCCGAGAAGATTAACTTCGAAACGTAAGGGGTGAACATCGTCAGCAGTGCCACGCCTATGCCTGCCATCAGGATGTATAGCAGGTCGTACTTGCTGAGACTATATGCAGCATAGCGCAAGATCGACTTGACAGTCAGGTCGTCTTCTGTCAGTGGCAGACAGGTCATCAGTGCCTCCTGCTTCAGCAGGTCAGCATGCCGGCTGGCCGCCATCGCCTGGTTGGTCTTCGGGTGTATGAATTTATAGTCCACGAAGCCGGGCTTGAGTATGACGGGGGTATTGTCATCGGCCATGAACCCCATCATATAGCCCGTGCAGTGGGTCCACCAGCGGTCGCTGAGCGTGATGGGACGGAAGAAGATGTTATGGCGCTCCAGGAGCATCTCTATCTGCTCTATGTCTTTCGGCAGTTCCTCGGCCGACTCCATCTGCTTCCACAGTTTCCTGTCTATCATGGAGCGCAAGATGGCCTGCGCCTGACTGATAGCCTTACGGTCGCCATCCATGCGCTGGGCTAACTGCTCTAGGAATATATCCGTTCTCATGGTGTCAGGCATATTTTAAGAGGTTACTGTACAGGCCGTCCATCTGCCGCAGTTCGTCATGTGTGCCGTGCTGGGTGATCTGCCCGTGTTCTATGACGTAGATATGGTCGCACTGGGCAATGGTCTCCAGACGGTGGGCTATCATGATGAGTGTGATGCCCATGTCGTAGAGGTGCTCCATCACCTTGGCCTCCGTCTTGGGGTCGAGTGCTGAGGTGCCCTCGTCCATCAGCACGATGGTAGGCTCCTTTGCCAGCGCAGTGGCTATCTCGATGCGCTGCCGCTGTCCGCCGCTGAAGTTCTTGCCGCGCTCTGCGACGGTTCCCTGATAGGCACCCGGGCGCTCCATGATTTCCTCGTGTATCTGTGCGTCGTTGCAGGCCAGCACCATGGCGAAGTCCTCTATCGACTCGTCCCACATCTTGACGTTGTCGGCAATCGTACCCTCGAAGAGCGTCACGTCCTGGTTGATTACCGAGACGGAGTTGACGAAGGTCATGCGGTCGATGGCCTTGCGGGGTTTGCCGTCGAAGAGCACCTCGCCCTCCCAGGGCTCATAGAGTCCCGACACCAGGCTCAGCACGGTGCTCTTGCCACAGCCAGAGGGACCTACGAGGGCGATGCGCTCGCCCGCCTTGATCTTCAGCGAGAAGTTTGCTATGATAGGGGGCAGGCTGTGGTCGTAGCCGAAAGTGACGTCGCGCAGTTCTATCTCTCCTGCCAGTTTGGCCACGTCGGGCAGGTCGTCGCCCGCAGGCAGACGCAGGTCTGGACTCTCCTGTCCGCAGTCGGCCACCTCCTTGATGCGCTGGATCGACGAACTGAGCCGGAAAAAGGTCTGTATGCTGGATATGGTTCTGTTGATGGGATAGATGGTCTCGTTAATAAATCCCTGCGAGGCCAGCAGCATGCCGGGTGTCAGTTCGCCCTGCAGGATCAGCCACGTGCCCAGACATATTATAACACCGTTGGTCAGTTGCAAGACAATCTCCGGCACGGCACTGATATATATAGAGGTACCGACGGTGGTCACGCGGGCATTCAAGGCCTGTGCGAAGGCCTTTTCCCACTGTGCGAAGAAATAGCGCTCGTCGCCAAGCGACTTGATGGTCTCCAGATTGCTCATGCCTGTCATCGTGACGTTCTGCAGTCGTGCGTCGGTCACTTCCTGTTTCATGGCAATTTTTTTCTGGATAGTAGTTGTGGTACGCATCACGAATACGAGCAACAGGATGGAGAATATCTCCAGCAGCCCAAGTTTCCAGTTGAAGAGCATGACAAAGTAGCAACTGATGATTGGCAAAATGGCTATACTCAAGATCGGCAGAGAGTAGTCCATCAGTTTGCTGGTTTTTGAGATGGTGGTATAGCGGGCCACCAGTTCGCCTGGCGTAAACTGGGTGAGGCGGGTCATCGGCAACCTGAATACCGTCCACAGGTAATTGGCCGAAGTGGTGATGTTGATCTTGGCCTGGCTCTTGCGGCGTAATACAGAGAACGATATCCACATCAGGAGTTCAACGACGAAAAGCAGGATGTAAAGTGTCAGCAATGGCGTAAACCACTCAGGATTCTTCCGCGTGATGATATTGTCGGTATATATCTGTTGGAACAGTGGCGGAAACAGGCTGATGACGGAGTCGATGGCCGTGAGCACCGTGCCGTTGATGGCAAATATCAGATTGCCCTTCAGGAAGTAGATGAAGGCTGCCCTCATCGACAGTCCTGTTTCCTTTTTGGGGGGATTCCCTTTCATCATTCAAACTTCTGCTGCAGGTTACGGATATGCGTCCGGGATGTTTCGAACAGGTACTGGAACATGCTACGACGACGCGTCTCGGTGAGCACGGAGCAGTAGGTGCCGATACGCATGCTCACATCTTCCGGCTGACCGAACGACCAGTCGTAACACGTGGGGTCGGAAGGGGAGCGCTGCAGGTCGATGAATACTTCATAGACCACCTTCTCACCGTTGCCTAATAGTCTTTGAGCCAGGATGTTAGACTTCAGTGTCTGACGCACGTCGGCCGCATCGGCAGGGTAACGCACCACCTGGCTGATGCGCCCACGCACATAACCTATCTCGTCGCGTTTCTTGTCGGCAGGCCATACTTGGGCCTCCATGCCTATGCGCAGGTTGCGTTGAGCCTCGTTGTCAGCGTAGGCGATGAGGCGCGTTCGCTGTGACAGCCCGTCGGTGGCATCACCGTTGACCACGCTCACAATAGGCTCGAAGGCCTCGAACGGCTCATTGTCGGTCTTCGTGCTGATGACCAGGCCATTGACCGTACTGGTCAGGAAACTATGGTTGTCGCCGACCGACACCATGGCTATCGTCTGTCCCAGATGCACGCTGTCGCCATTGTGTACCAGCATGGAGCGTACGATGCCTTTGTTGGGCAGCGTCACGTCGGTAGTGCCTTGTGCGGGAAATACCACGCCTGAATAATAGGCTTTGTCACTCACGGTACCCAGCACACCCCATACGATGAAGGCTACCATGAGTAATCCTATGGCAGTTGCCAACAGGTAGGTGGGGACGTATGTCACTCGCAGATGATCGGCTATCTGCTCTGGTGATTGTAGTACTTTCTCCGAATCTTCTTTCATAAAATCAAAGTGAACCTTTTTGCAAAGATAAGCAAATTTCCTCACATTGTTCTGCTTTTAATACCCTCAAAGACGGTTTTAATGATTTTTAACGGGCAGGAATTGAGATTGTATATCATTATATCCTGCTGATCTTGCACTTGCCTTGATATTCAGCAGGATAAAATGCCTAACCGGTTGATTTTCAGGTCAGGTGCAGGATAGGCAGTTTGCATGCACGGATGCTTAGTCGTTCCAGGTCTGTCCGAGATTCCAGTGTGGCTGTTTCCAGAGTGAGGTCTTCTCACGTGGCAAGTCGAACTCTTAGATGCCGACCTTTGGCTCATTGCCCTTGCCGCGATTAGACTCCATCAGGCGGATGGCCTCTTCATAGAGGTCAGTCTTAGGCTCACTTTCCTGGGGCTCTTCCTTACTTATCGTAGGCGTGGACGGGGTAGTCGGTGGTGAAGTGGAGGCCGCGACACTCCTTGCGCTCCAGTGCCCAACGGGTGATAAGGTAGCCCACGTTGATCATGTTGCGCAGTTCGCAGATGTCCTTCGAGGCTTTTACACGTTTGAAGAGTCGCTCCGTCTCCTCGTAGAGCATGTCGAGACGGTCCCAGGCACGGTGCAGGCGCAGGTCGCTGCGCACGATGCCCACGTAGTTCGACATGATCTGGTTCACCTCCTTGATGCTCTGCGTGATGAGCACCTTTTCCTCGTTGGTCATCGTGCCCTCGTCGTTCCACTCAGGCACCTTCTCGTTGAAGTCGTAGAGGTCGGCATGGGCCAGTGAGTCCTTGGCGGCTGTGTCGGCATAGACCACGGCCTCGATGAGTGAGTTCGATGCCAGGCGGTTGCCGCCATGCAGGCCAGTGCAGGAGCACTCACCGAGGGCGTAGAGGCGCTCGATGCTCGTCTGTCCGTTGAGATCGACCTTGATGCCGCCGCACATGTAGTGGGCCGCTGGCCTGACGGGGATATAGTCGGTGGTGATGTCGATGCCGATGGAGAGGCACTTCTGGTAGATGTTGGGAAAGTGGTGGCGCGTCTCGGCCGGCTCCTTATGGGTGACGTCGAGGCACACGTGGTCGATGCCGTGGATCTTCATCTCCTTGTCGATGGCGCGGGCCACGATGTCGCGCGGTGCCAGGCTGAGACGCTCGTCGTACTTTTCCATGAAGGTCTGGCCGTTGGGCAGTTTCAGGATGCCGCCATAGCCGCGCATGGCCTCCGTGATAAGGTAGGCGGGATGAGTCTCGTTGGGGTTATGGAGCACGGTGGGGTGGAACTGTACGAACTCCATGTCGGCCACCGTACCCTTGGCGCGATACACCATGGCGATGCCGTCGCCCGTGGCGATGACGGGGTTCGACGTGGTCAGATAGACGGCACCGCAGCCACCCGTACACATCACCGTCACCTTACTCAGATAAGTATCGACCTTCTGTGTGTCGGGGTTGAGCACGTAGGCACCGTAGCACTGGATGTGGGGCGAGCGGCGGGTGACGCGCACGCCCAGGTGGTGCTGGGTGATGATCTCCACGGCGAAGTGGTTCTCCTTGATGTCGATGTTTGGATTGCTTCTGACAGCCTCCATCAGTCCTCGCTGGATCTCGGCACCCGTATCGTCGGCATGGTGGAGGATGCGGAACTCGGAATGGCCGCCCTCGCGGTGCAGGTCGAACGTGCCATCTTCCTTCTTGTCGAAGTTCACGCCCCAGCCCACGAGTTCGCGGATCTGCTCAGGGGCCTTGCGCACCACCTGCTCCACGGCGGCACGGTCGGAGATATAGTCGCCAGCGATCATCGTGTCCTCGATGTGCTTGTCGAAGTTGTCGAGTTCGAGGTTGGTCACTGAGGCGACGCCGCCTTGGGCAAACGACGTGTTGGCCTCGTCGAGCGAGGTCTTGCAGATCATACAGACGCGGCCCTTGTTGGCACGTGCCACCTTGAGGGCGTAACTCATGCCAGCCACGCCGGCACCGATCACGAGGAAGTCGTATTTATAGACCATAATAAACGTATGTTGCCTGCAAAGGTACAAACTTATTTCAGAACATCCAAACTTTTTCCCCGAAAAAAGCAGTGGAGGTGATGCTGCCTCCGCCGGGTAATTGTCAACAACAGGAACAACTGTCTATTCATCAATGACACCTTGCACATTTAGGGTAAAAAATACACTAAACTTTCGTAACGAAAGAAGAATATTGCGAAATTCGTGGCGAGTATTGCGCAATACTCGCCGCGAAATTTCCAAGCGGCACCGAGTATTTTCCAAGCGGCACCGAGTATTTTCCAAACGGCACCGAGTATTTCGCGAAAGTCGCCGCGTATCGTGTGATGGCATGGGTGAAGACTGTATCTTGCCCCCGCACGCGTGCTTATATAGTTGTTTTATCCACTTTTTATCCCGCCTATCCCGCCTATCCCACACTGGAAGTAGAAAATCTTACGTGTGGGATAGGCGGGATAGGCGGGTTCTTTTTGCCTTAACCCTACTACCGCGCGCGATAGGATTCCGCCATTGTCAGCAATACAAGGGGTTTCCCGGGGTTTGTCCATTATTCCGAACACGCTGCAAAGATAGGCATTATTTTTTTGAATGACCGTGATGGCATGTCATTACGGTAATGTCAAGAAATCCGAAAACCTGTGATTTCTTTGGGAATGTTTAACGTTTGGGGCTGACGACGGAGTGCAATCTGAAGCAGGCAACGGCATGGATGGCTTGTATGCAACTTAATTCTGTATTTTCCAAGTTTTTTCGTGAAAAGTTTGGATGATTCGGGATTAATCACTATCTTTGCAGCAAAACCAAGACGAAGATGAGAAGACTGTGGCTAATCATCCTATTGATGGCTCCGCTGACGGCTCTTGCGCAGCAGGTGGTGGTCAGTGGTGTGGTCGTCGATGACAAGACGGGTGCACCGTTGAGTCAGGTGAGTGTCTCTGCGGGCAAGGTGTCGGTCGTGACCAATGAGGACGGGGCCTTCACGCTAAAACTTGAGAATGCTCCCCAAAGCGTGCGGATCTCTCATCTGGGCTATAAGACCCGTCAGGTGGGCATCGTGGCAGGACAGACGGAGGGACTGAAGGTCAGGATGCTGCCTACGACGATCCAGTTGCGTGAGGTCCTGGTGATGAACGAGGATCCTCGGGCCCTGGTCGATATCGCCATCAGCAAGATTCCGGAGAACTATAGTCGCGTGCCGGAGTTGCTGAAGGGCTTCTACCGTGAGACGGCCATGAAGCGCAAGCACTATATCTACGTGGCCGAGGGTGTGGAGGATATGTACAAGACGCCCTATACCCGTGGTACGGGGCGCGACAGGGTGGCCATCGTGAAAGGCCGCCGTCTGCTGAGTCAGAAACAGGGCGACACGCTGGGCGTGAAGGTGATGGGCGGTCCTGTTCAGGCCGTGGTGATGGACGTGGTGAAGAACCGCGACTTCCTGCTCAACAAGGAAGAGTTGAAGGCTTACCGCTTTACGATGGGCATCCCCGAGTATATCAACGACCGTGCGCAGTACGTCATACTGATGGAGCCCCAGTGGGTAATGCCCTACGCCCTCTACCACGGCAGACTCTATATCGATATGGAGCGTCTGGCCTTTACACGCATAGAACTCGACCTCGACATGAGCGACAGGGACAAGGCCACGCAGACGATGCTTGTGAAGAAGCCCTTTGGCGTGAAGTTCAGACCCAGGGAGTTGTCGAGTGTGGTCGATTATCGCTATGAGGACGGTGTGACGCGCATCAGTTACCTGAGGAACACCTTCCGCTTCAACTGCGACTGGAAACGGCGCCTCTTCGCCACCTCGTTTACCGCTACCTGTGAGATGGTGGTGACGGACAGCGAGTCGGAAAACATCGCGCCCATCGCCAACCGCGGCTCGTTCGACTCGCGCGATGCGTACTACGACAAAGTGGAATATTTCATGGATCCAGACTACTGGGACCAATATAACATCATTGAACCTTCAGAGTCGCTGGACAAGGCTATCCAGAAACTGGTATCGACGTACCGAAGGAATTGATACATTAAAGATTAAGAATTAAACATTAAAGAAGATTTGGATATTCGATGAGAAAATATATTCTTTCCCTCCTGGTGGTGAGTTGCCTTTCGGGCGTTCAGGCTCAGACCAGGAGCAACACAGATGAACTATTACCAGAAGACACCGTAGAGGTCAGACTGCCCTGGCCGCTGAACCTACAGACCCGTCTCGATACGCTGATCCAGGACCCGCTCTTCGAGCGTTCGCAACTGGGACTGCTGGTGTATGACCTGACGGCCGACTCCGTGCTCTATAGGCGAGGGGAGAAGCAGACGCTGCGTCCTGCCTCGACGATGAAACTGCTGACCGCCGTCACGGCCCTCGACCGTCTGGGAGGCGACTATCAGTACCGTACCTCGCTCCGTTATACGGGTACGGTGGAGGACAGTGTGCTCATAGGCGACCTGTACTGTGTGGGAGGCATGGACCCCTTGTTCGACACCATCGACATGAACGCCTTTGTGGAGAGTATCATGCGATTGGGTGTCCGTACCATTCGGGGCCGTCTTGTCGCCGTCACTTCCTTTAAGGAGGAACCCCTGTTGGGCGAGGGCTGGTGCTGGGACGACGACAACCCTCAACTGACACCCCTTCTCGTCTCGAAGAAGGATGAGTTCATGAGTCGTTTTGCGACGATGCTGCGGGCAGCGGGCGTAGAGGTCGATGCCCCGATTACGACAGGCACTCTGCCCAAGGAGACGCTGACCATCTGCACGCGCAGCCATTCGCTGAGAGATGTCCTCCTGCCGATGATGAAGGACAGCGACAATCTCTTTGCCGAGTCGATGTTCTTCCAGGCGGCCGCCACCGTCGGGAAGCAGCCCGCCACGGCTGCCCATGGGCGACAGGCCGTCAAGCAGGTGCTCGGAAGGGCGGGCATCCACGATATCCAGTACAGGATCGCCGACGGTAGCGGACTCTCGCTCTACAACTACGTGACGCCTGAACTGATGGTGAAACTGCTGATCTATGCCTACCGCCATATGAATATCTTCAGGGAACTCTATCCTGCATTGCCCGTGGCAGGTCAGGACGGTACGCTGAAGAAGCGCATGGTGAAGTCCGTCGCCAACGGCAGGGTCAGGGCAAAGACGGGTACGGTGACGGGTGTGACCACACTGTCGGGCTACTGTGCCTCGTCGAACGGTCACATGCTGGTGTTCAGCATCATGAACCAGGGTGTGCTGAAGATCGCCGAGGGACGTGACTTCCAGGATCGGGTGTGTGAAATCATGAGTGACCCCAACAGATATGGAACAGATTAAGATATACTTGGAAAAGATGATCAGTCTGACAGGACTGACAGGCGACTACGTGCCCGTAGTGCGCTACGTGATTCTCGTCATCGTCTCGTTCCTGCTGGCATGGCTGGCAGGATGGGTGTGCCGCAGGTTCCTTGTGCCGCTGGTGGAGAAGGTGACGCGCCGCACGGAGGTGAAGTGGGACGATGTGATCTTCAGCAGCCGCGTGCTGCTCTCGGCCTCCCGGATTGTGCCCGCCATCGTCATCTGGGCCCTGCTGCCCCTGGTGTTCTTCGAGTACCCGAAGGTGGCCGAGATCGTGGGGCGGCTCACGGCCATCTACTTCACGGTGATGGCGACGCGAACGGTCATCGTGGGTATCGACTCGCTGAAGAATCTCGAGGGTGAGCGCCGCACGGCCAAGTTGCAGTACCTCTATACCATCACCAGTGTGCTGAAGATCCTCATGATCTTCATCGCCGTCATCGTGGTGGTGGCCATCGTCATCAACAAGAACCCATCGACGCTCTTCGCCGGACTGGGGGCCGCCTCGGCCATACTGATGTTGGCCTTCCAGGACACCATCAAGGGACTGGTGGCCGGTGTGCGCCTCACGTCGAACGACATGCTCCATATCGGCGACTGGATCACCCTGCCATCGGCTGGGGCCAACGGTAAGGTGGAGGAGATATCGCTCACGATGGTGAAGGTGCGCAACTTCGACAATACCGTGGTCACCGTCACCCCGCAGATGCTGGTCGATGGCTCGTTCCAGAACTGGCAGGGAATGCTTGAGAACGAGGGTCGGAAGCAGGTGCGTAAGGTGTATTACGACTTCCGCTCGCTGCAGGTCGATGACGACGGGGTGGCCAACATCACCAAGTACCGCCGCCATATCGAACAGTGGCTGAAGGACCATCCCAAGGTGGTGGGTGAGAAGAATCCACTTGTGCGCCAGGCAGAGGCCGCCCAGGCTGGCTGCTGTCTGGAGTTCGTGTTCTGGCTCAAGGCCCAGAATGCCATCGACTACGAGCACGACACCAGCGACATCATGGAGTATATCTTCGCGGCCTGTACGGAATACGGTCTGCGTATCTATCAGCAATTCCCAGAACAGTAATATGGAGACAGAAAAGAGATATGAACAGATACTCGTCAGGATCACAGGACAGGACCGTCCTGGACTGACGGCTTCGATTATGGGCATCCTTGCCAAGTACGATGCACAGATCCTCGATATCGGTCAGGCGGATATCCACTCGACATTGTCGCTGGGTATCCTCATCCGCATGGACGAGATGCACTCCGGACAGGTGATGAAGGAACTGCTCTTCAAGGCCACGGAACTGAACGTGAACATCGGCTTCTCGCCCATCGGCGATGATGAGTACGAGGACTGGGTGGGTCATCAGGGGAAGAACCGCTATATCCTCATGGTGATGGGTCGGCAGTTGGAGGCCCGTCAGATCGAGGGGGCCACGCGTATCCTCGCCGACCAGGGGCTGAACATCGACTCCATCCTGCGACTCACGGGCCGCAAGAGCATCAAGAACCCCACGAAGCACACCCGTGCCTGTATCCAGTTCTCGCTGCGCGGAGAACCTATCGACCGTCAGGAGATGCAGTCGAAATTGATGAAACTGTCGAGTGAGATGGAAATCGACTTCTCCTTCCAGCGCGACGATATGTTCCGCAGGATGCGCCGGCTGATCTGTTTCGATATGGACTCCACACTGATCCAGACGGAATGTATCGACGAACTGGCGGAGCGCAACGGCGTGGGTGCCGAGGTGCGCGCCATCACGGAGAGTGCCATGCGCGGGGAGATTGACTTCAAGGAGAGTTTCACACGAAGGGTGGCCCTGTTGAAGGGCCTCGATGTCAGTGTGATGCAGGACATCGCCGAGCACCTGCCCATCACGGAGGGAGCCGACCGTCTGATGTCGATCCTGAAGACCTGTGGCTATAAGATTGCCATCCTCTCGGGTGGATTCACCTATTTCGGTGAGTACCTGCAGCGCCGTTATGGCATCGACTACGTGTATGCCAACGAACTGGAGATCGGCGACGACGGTAAACTCACGGGCCGCTATGTCGGTGAGATCGTCGATGGACATCGTAAGGCCGAACTGCTGAAACTCATCGCTCAGGTGGAGAAGGTGAACCTCGCCCAGACGATTGCCGTGGGTGACGGTGCCAACGACCTGCCGATGATCTCCGAGGCAGGATTGGGTATCGCCTTCCACGCCAAGCCCCGTGTGGTGGCCAATGCCAAGCAGAGCATCAATACCATCGGTCTCGACGGCGTGCTCTATTTCCTCGGATTTAAGGACTCCTACCTCGGCGAACAAGGGAAATTGTAGAAGTGAGGAGCGACTTTGCGAGTATTCTTCTGAATTGGTTCCGCGAGAACGGCCGCGACCTGCCTTGGCGGGCCACGCACGATCCATACGCCATCTGGCTCTCGGAGATTATCCTCCAGCAGACACAGGTGAAGCAGGGTTGGGACTACTGGGAGCGCTTCATGCGCCGTTGGCCAAGGGTGGAAGATCTTGCTGCCGCCACGGAGGATGAGGTACTGCGTGAGTGGCAGGGCTTAGGTTACTACAGTCGGGCCCGTAACCTACATTATGCCGCCAGCCAGATAGTCGGCATGGGCGGATTCCCCCAGACGCTCGAAGGTCTCCGTTCGCTCAAAGGCGTGGGCGACTATACGGCCGCCGCCATCGGTAGCATCGCCTTCGGACTGCCTGCCGCCGTCGTCGATGGCAATGTCTATCGCGTGCTGGCCAGGCATTTCGGGATTGACACCCCCATCAACACGACGGAGGGCAAGAAAACTTTTGCAGTACTCGCCCAGGAGTTGTTGCCTATGAACGAGGTCTCGGCTTATAATCAGGCCATCATGGACTTCGGTGCCATCCAGTGTACCCCACATTCCCCCCGCTGTCTGATCTGTCCACTGCAAGAGACCTGCGACGCCCTGCGCACGGGTAGAGTAGGTGAGTTGCCCGTCAAACAGAAAACCCTCAAGGTCAAGGAGCGCCACCTCTCCTATGTATATATTAGGTGTAAGGATAAGGTGGCTATCCATCGTCGTGGTGAGGGTGACATCTGGCAAGGTCTGTGGGAGCCTTGGTTGACGGACGATGTGCCTGCCGCCGCCGTCCTGTTGCAGCAGAACTTGAAGCACGTGCTCACCCACCGTATCCTCCTGGCCGACTTCTATCTGTTGGAGACTGATGAGAAGCCCGTGCTTCCGTGCGATTATATATGGATTCCTGAGACGGATATGGATGATTATGCCGTTCCTCGGTTAGTGGAACGTCTCCTCCAGTGTCTGCCTTGAAATCTTTCAGAAGCAGTAGGCGATACCAAGATGGAACATGGGATCAGCAGTATATTCCTTTGTCAGATGGAACTTCCCAAAGCGTTGCTGGTATCCAGCAGTAATGAGGATGTGATTCACGCGTACACTGAGGCGGGGATCTACGATTAGGTCAGCCTGTCCCTCGGTACCCGTGCCCTGTTTGTACATATGGTAGGAGGGACCGATGGCAAAGGTTAGTACCCCCATGCTGCTACCCGTTTTCCAAAGGCCGAAGGAGTAATTAGCGGCTACGCCGAAGTCCCAATTGTTGTCGAATGTCTCATCTGTCGTGATGTTCACCTCTCCACCAAATTGATTCCAGCCGGTATATCCGCCGTTCACTCCAAATGCGTTTACCGACTTATCGAGATACCAAGATGCGCCAGCATAGATGAAAGGCTCGTCATAGTCATAATCATCTCCGCCAACACTGAAACTGCCATTACTTCCACGATGATAGTCGTCGTTCCAACTCCAATTTACATTCGAGTTCAAATCATCTGCACTGCCGACAGGGGTTCCGAAATCATTGGAAATCACTACTTGTGCGCTTGCGTTCATACTTAGAACGGCTACGATGGATAACAATAAAAGTTTTTTCATATTGTTTTTTTTTATTTTGTTATTATTATTTCTTCTTTGTATTGTCTTGCATTCTTGTCAAACATAAGGTGAGTGGCTTGGTCTCCCTGCCATCAAGGATCATGGAATCATAGCATATAATACCGATGCCTTTCGCTAGATAGCATGCAACTTTATAGACAGTGGGAGATTTCCCGTTAGTCCGTTCATAAACCAATCCACGCAGTTTCATACATGTAAAGTAGCCGGCGGGCGTCTTCATGTTAGTCTCACCAACTACGTGCCACTCCTTATAAGTAGATTCCAAAGTGATACTCTTGCCAGAGAAGGTCTTGCCAACGCTGGTCAGTGTGCCGCATGGGAGTCGCATCCCTGCTTTCAGGTCGCCTGGAATCAGAACTCCAAAGCCTTTATGATAATCTACTTGCATCAGGTCTTGCATCATGTTATGTGTAAGATGATAATAGCCTTTGGCATCGATTTGGACTGGGAACATGAATTCGTAGTAGTCGTCTGGTATATTGCTTACTTTGCCATGTTCACCGTTGTAAATCATCTGCATCACATACGGCACAAGCATGCCGTCCTTGGCTCTGAGGTCGGCTACCTGTGTCTTGATGTAACTCACTCTATGGATATCATCAAGATTGCCATCTTTCTGGAAATTGTATTCAAGAAGGATGCCTGGTTTGTAAAGTGTATATGGATTGATCTTATATACAGAATCAACAAGTGATTTCGTATCCATTTCTGGTGCCGGGTGAAAATCTGTTTCAGACACGTATGAGGGTGTACCCCTGTCGATATTCTCTATAGGTGGGGCAAGTACGGCACTTCTTGCATGTCCGTATTTGTTGGTGAAGAGTGTCACGTGTTTGTCTTCGTGCTTCACCATAAAGACTTTCTCGCGTTCCATCCTGTAATATTGGTCCCGACGTTTTGCAGACAGTCTGTAGAACAGTCCTTCGTCTTCGATCCTTAGATCGTAGATCGGGAAGAACTGGTGATTCTTCAGAAAGAGAATGGTTCCTTCCATCTCGTTTCTACCCGCAGGGACGATTCTCTGATTTCCGTCTTCATCGAAAAACACGTTGGAGCCATCATTGTCAAGAATGGCATAGATGAATCTAGTGGGTATTTTCATTTTCCCCCTTGCTTTTTGACGGTTGTTGACAATGGTAATCCGATTGCGGGAGATCTGTTTTACCTTTACATCGTGAAATGCACCGTCACGTGTTAGCATTAACGTCCTGTTTCGTGCCTGTGACGGAATGGCCGCGCTGAGGCTTATTGCAATCAACAGTGCCGTCAGTAGTTTCATAGTCCAATGCTTCATATTGCTGTTGTTTTTAAATGTCTGTTACTCGGAAACGATGATTTGTTTGTATTCAATCTCGTCGTAGAACATAAATTGCATATAATTCTCGGGTATTTGCGTTAACGGGCCTCTATAGCCAAGAGATATGGGGTAATACGTATGTTCGTCAACAATCGGTTCGCCAGTATCACTAGAGACCGTGAAGTTGCCACCTACAAGTTTAGCATTACGGATAATAACCGTGTACTCGTCTCCATTTTGTGCAACACTCAAAACAGACTCGTTGCTGACTTGTTCGAAGTAAAGGCCGGCTTTTTCATAAACATCGCTTTCTTGCATAGCGAAGTCGTACCTTGAATACTCTCCTGGAGGCAAGGTGCTGCTCCCGTCTGCGGTAAAGTCGAATTCCACGATGGTCGCTTTTGAAGGTAGGCGAATCTCACGTTTATCAATGTCAACAGCCTTGAACACATCAAATGATGTGAAATATAGCATATAATGCTTGTACTTTGTATTATATCCCCAGTAGGCGTATTCTGTATCTAATCTGAACTGATCTACTTTCCACGTACATCTTCCGTTGGAATATGCAATTTCAGGATCGTCATTGTTGTTGATATCCGTATCGGCAGTACTTTTGTCATCAATCTCTGTATCCTTCACAGTGTACCACTTCGTGCTGGGGTTACTAACCCAGTCTTTGAAAGATGGATAGACCGTACTGATGTTCACGCCCTCGCCTGGCCATTGCCATCTGCCGTCTGATATCAGCAGGAAACGAGGTGCATCCCCAATGCCTGACGGTGAGATGGTTCGGTCGCTTGCCTTCAAATAGAAACCGCCCATGTCTTCAGATATGACGAAATCATCTGGTACATTGAGGTCTATGCTGGTAAGGGTGTTCGCTGCCAGGTTATGTATTTCTCCGATGAGCGTAGTGCCGAAGTAAAGATCCATTCTCTCCTGTGTGCCTACATTCTGCATGACCAGATTTAATTTACTGTCACCTTTAGTATAAGAGATTTTGAAGACGACATCGTTGAAATCATAGTCGGGCTCACTGTCTGTTTCGGCTGCGATAATCCATTCGTTAGGATCATTATCAAGAATCGTCAGTGCTGGGGTGACGCGAATGATCATATCGTTGTAGTCCATGTCACCAGTTAAGGGCATGTCCTCAAAGGCGATATAGGTCTTGTCATTGACTGTCAGAGTGCTGGCGGCTCTGGCATTACTCTTGTTAAGTGATGCATCGGAATAGAACGTCCCCAGAGTGTTTTTAATGTAGAATCCAAAAATGGCATCGGCAGGTAGCGTCAGATTGAAGGTAGGCATCTCCATCGTCCCTGTGGTGAAGTTTGTCGTCTTTGTCCACAAGTCGTATTCCTGAAATGTCGCTCCCTGGACATAGATGCCGATCGTATTGCTATATGAGCAGTTGCTATAGACTGGGGTTACCGAGATCGTCTTGCCATCTGATATGAATTTTGAGTTCTGAGTCGTCTTACCTTGATTGTCTGTACCATTGGGGAGTAACTGAAGGACTGTAGGGTCAACAGTGACATACTTGGTGATTTGTGTAACAGAATGAGATAAATCAATATCGTCGGATCCAGAGAATGAGACAGAATTCCCGTTTGTAACAGTTTTCCCCTGCGTATATAAACTGTTACTAATCACAATGTAGAAACTATTTAGTCCAGAAGGCTTGTCGAATACTAAAGTCTGCGTTCCTGAGATGTCCTTAAAGACACCAAGTAACTTCGATCCATATTCACCAGATGTATAAGTGCCATAGACGTATATAGTGGATGATATGGAAACGGAAACAGTAACTTCTCCTCCTTCAGACATGTTCCAGTTCTGTGATGGGGATATACTACCAAATTCTTTCTGAAAATCCTGCTGATAAGTGTTTGAACTACCATTTGATCCGCCACTGCCGTTTCCTCCACCGCCACCTTCATCAATAGAATCAGAAAGACCATATACGTTCCCATGGAGGCAGGATGTCAGAGTGGCTCCAATAAGTACGCCCCATGACAGGTAGGCCAATAGGTGCACAAACTTCTTCATTCTTTCAAAAAAGTTTTATGTCCTGCAAGCAGCCCCAAATTCAGGACGAATTCATTCTTTAGAAATTTTTTGGTACATTTTATAGAAAAGTGTGGGTTGCTGTACCAGTCACTCGTCCCACGGTCTTGGCGTCTCGCATTGCCCATCCTTGTCGAAACGAGCAACGCAGAAGCCCACACATGTATATATACACCACGTAAATCTTCGGCTTTAACGTAAGATACGATGGCTGTATGCATACATACCCATGAGCATCCACAGTTGCTTTGTTTTTGACAAGGGTTCAGAGTTTGCGAGACTTCAGACCGTCAAAGAACAAAGCGCCTATGTAGACACTTTCTCATAAATGTATCCCACCCTCCCGCTTCTGCATACGCACAAGGTTGAGGTGAAGACGGTGCAAAGATAAATAAAGATTACGAGAATTCCAAATTTATCAGGAAAAAAATGTTTATCAGTTAATAAATTCCTTAAGAAAAAGGCAAGGAACTCTTATTTTGGTTCCCAGAGATGGCGCGTCATGTCCACCCGCCCGTTGGTTTTGAAGGTTACGCCTTCCGCCTCTAAGAGTGGGCGCTGCCGACTCCAGCCTGGTGCCGTGCGGCCTGATTGGTTGACGACGCGATGACAGGGTAGCAATTCTGCATCAGGTGTGTAGCGCAGGGTGCGCCCCACCATCCGCGAGTGACTGGGCCATCCAGCAAGAGCGGCAATGTGACCGTAGGTGGTCACACTGCCACTTGGTATCTGACTGACGATGTTCAGCACGTCGTCCTTAAAAGTCCGCGCCTGTTCAGGCGTCATCTTGTCAGGGAAGTCTCTCATCCGTTATGCTTCAGCGGGAGCCTCGGCAGCCTTGAAACTCTCAAGGTCTTCTGCCTTGAAGGCCTTGATATAGGCAGACTTACCATAGACATCCTCCTCCGTCATGCGGACATAGACCTGAGCACTCTTAGCGAAGAGTTCAGGAGCCTTGGCGGCATCGCGGATGATGAGCAGACTCATCACCAGTTCGGCGGTCATATCGTACAGACGACGGGCCAGGAAGTCGAAGGCATCCTGATTGTCAAGGCTCTTAGCATAGTTCAGGGCATCCTCATAGACGGGGAGCAACTTCTCCACGCGAGCCTTCAGGGTGGCGTTGGCCTCCTCAGGCAATGCAGCGAGCATCTCCTTGATGTTGTTCAGCATCGTGCCGTTAGAGATGTATCGGATGGCTGCCACCACCTGCAACTGCGTCGTACCCTCGTAGATAGAGAAGATACGGGCATCGCGGTAGAGGCGCTGGCTCTTGTATTCCATGATGAAGCCTGAACCACCGTGGATAGAGATGGCATCGTAGGCGTTCTGGTTGGCGTACTCTGAGTTCATACCCTTAGCCAGCGGCGTGAAGGCATCAGCCAGACGCTGATACTTCTTCAGTTCCTGTTTCTCCTCAGGTGTGAGCTTGCGGTCGCGCTCGATATCCTCCAGACACTTATAGACATCCACGTAGCAGGCTGTTTCGTAGAGCAGACTGCGACCTGCATCGAGTTTGGCCTTCATACGGGAGAGCATATCATAAACAGCGGGGAAGTTGATGATCTTGTCACCAAACTGCTGACGCTCCTTGGCGTAAGCCAGTCCCTCGTTGTAAGCCTCCTGCTCGACGCCGACGCTCTGAGCAGCGATACCCAGACGGGCACCATTCATCAGGGCCATCACATACTTGATGAGGCCGAGACGGGTAGATCCGCAGAGTTCTGCCTTCGCGTTCTTATAGGTGAGTTCACAGGTAGGTGAACCGTGGATACCCAGCTTGTGCTCGATATGGCGCACGTTCACGCCACCCTGACGCTTGTCGTAGATGAACATCGACAGACCGCGTCCGTCCTTCGTGCCCTCCTCAGAACGAGCCAGCACGAGGTGGATGTCGGAGTCGCCGTTGGTGATGAAACGCTTCACACCGTTCAGGTGCCAGCAGTTCTCCTTCTCGTCGAAGGTGGCCTTCAGCATGACGCGCTGCAGGTCAGAACCCGCATCGGGCTCCGTCAGGTCCATACTCATACCTTCACCGGCACAGACACGGGGGATATACTTCTGACGCTGCTCCTCTGAGCCGAACTCATAGAGCGTGTCGATACAACTCTGTAACGACCAGATGTTCTGGAAACCGGCATCAGCAGCCGAAATCATTTCAGAGAGCATTGAGAAGATAGCGTTAGGCAGGTTCAAACCGCCGTAACGACGAGGCATAGAAACACCCCACAGACCAGCCTTACGGGTGGCGTCGAGGTTCTCGTAAGTCTTAGAAGCGTAGATCATACGACCGTTCTCAAGATGTGGACCTTCCAGGTCAACGTCCTCCGAATTCGGAGCAATGATGTTGGCAGCCACATCGCCTGTGATGTCGAGAATCTGCTTGTAGTTCTCGATGGCATCGCCCAGGTCAACGGGAGCGTAGTCATATTCTTTCGCGTCAGCGAAACCCTTTTCTTTCAACTCGACGATACGAGCCATCAGGGGGTGGTTCAAGTAGAACCCGATCTCAGGATGATCGCTATAATAGTTTGCCATAATTTCTTATTTGTTTTCTTGATTCTTCTTTTGCATAATGCGTCCTACCAATCCTCCTACGCAGAAAGCAGCGATGAAACGGAGTAAGTCCCTCTGCCATGAGCCTTCTGCGAAAAAAAAGCAAGCGACAAGGGATAATATACATCCGATGATGAGAAGATAATCTAAGACTTTCATTTTACTTCGAGTTCTGCTTATAATACTTAATCAGCTTGGGTACAACTTCTTCCACCGTACCAACGATCACGTAGTCAGCAATCTTGTTGATAGGCGCATCGGGATCGCTGTTCACAGAGATGATGATACCAGAGTCCTGCATACCAGCGATGTGCTGAATCTGGCCAGAGATACCACAGGCAATATACACCTTCGGATGAACGGTGACACCGGTCTGACCAATCTGACGGTCGTGGTCAATCCATCCTGCATCAACGGCAGCACGGCTACCACCTACCTCACCATGAAGCACCTTGGCCAACTGGAACAACTGGTCGAAGCCTTCCTTAGAGCCAACACCATAGCCACCAGCAACCACGATGGGCGCACCTTTCAGGTTGTGCTTGGCAGCCTCTACATGGTGGTCGAGCACCTTCACAACGTAAGCCTCAGGACTTACATACTTAGAAACCTCAGGATAAACAACCTCACCCTTGGCCTTGCCCTCATAAAGTGCCTTCTGCATCACACCGCTACGAACGGTAGCCATCTGTGGGCGATGGTCGGGATTCACGATGGTAGCCACGATGTTACCACCAAAGGCAGGACGAATCTGATAGAGTAGGTTCTCGTAGGTCTTGCCAGCCTTCTTGTCCTCATACGGACCAATCTCCAACTCGGTACAGTCAGCAGTCAGACCAGAAGTCAGCGATGACGACACACGGGGACCGAGGTCACGACCAATCACGGTAGCACCCATCAGACAGATCTGCGGCTGCTCCTCCTTGAAGAGGTTCACGAGAATATCCGTGTGGGGAGCCGACGTATAAGGGAACAGACCCTCACCGTCGAAGACAAACAGCTTGTCGGCGCCGTAAGGCAGAATCTGGTCCTCCACCTTGCCCTTGATGCCCGTTCCTGCAACAACGGCGTGGAGCTCTACACCCAGTTCGTTGGCGAGCTTGCGACCCTTGGTCAGCAGCTCCTGAGATACTTCCTGTACCTGTGTACCTTCTATCTCAACATAAACAAATACATTATTCATATCTCTTTATCCAATAATCTTCTCTTCCAACAATTCTTTGATCATTCCCTCGACATCAGCATCAGAAGCCGTCAAAGTTTTCGACTCCTTAGCCTGGAACACGATGTTCTTGATGCCCTTTACCTTGGTAGGCGAACCACTCAGACCGCACTGGTTGACGTCGCCGTCAACATCGGCTACGCTCCACTGATTCAGGTTCAGCTCAGGACGCTCCTCGTAGAGATAGTCGTAGGCTGTTCCCTCTGCGGGACGCTCCATGGGGCAGGTGGCGCGCTTGTACTTCATTACTAGTTTGGCGTTCTGTGGGCGACAGGGGGCTGCACTTCCGTTCACGGTGATCACTACTGGCAGCGGAGCCTCTACGGTCTCCACACCACCGTCGATCACGCGTTTGATGGTAGCCTTGCCGTCCTTAACGCTTAGCACCTCTTCGGCATAAGTGACTTGGTTCAGCCCCAACTTCTGGGCTACCTGCGGCCCCACCTGGGCAGTATCACCGTCGATAGCCTGACGACCACCGATGACGACATCCACATCACCAATCTTCTTGATGGCGGTAGCCAGTGCGTATGAAGTAGCCAGCGTATCAGCACCGGCAAACAGGCGGTCGGTCAAGAGCCAACCCGTATCGGCACCACGATAAAGTCCTTGACGGATAATCTCACCTGCACGTGGAGGCCCCATCGTGAGGATTCCTACTGTAGAGCCCGGATTATGCTCCTTCAGGCGAAGGGCCTGCTCCAAGGCATTCAAATCTTCTGGGTTGAAGATAGCGGGTAGGGCGGCACGGTTCACCGTACCTTCGGCTGTCATCGCATCCTTACCCACATTACGGGTGTCTGGCACTTGCTTGGCCAGAACAACAATCTTTAAAGCCATAAAATATAATAATGTGTTATATTGAAATTTCAAAATCGGCTGCAAAGGTACGACTTTTTGCGCACACAGCCAAATAAATTGCACAAAATCGACTGGTTTGTGCACAGATTGGCCGTTTTGTGCAATAAATCCTTTGCCATGACGGGCTATACTCTATTCTGTGACAACTTAGAACTGGTTACGCCACTGTGAGAAGAATTTCTCGATAGCGCGATAGGCTTTGACTACCTCTGGCTTGGGCTTAAAAGTGCTCCATCTGGCATTGCATTCCCTACCGTCGCTATACTCCATGAAAATGCGATAGATGGGGGCCTCTGGCTCCTCTGTTTCTTCATAACCGTCAAACTTCCAGGGCTCCAGTTCGTCCAGCAGGTTCCAGAGCCTTGTGAGGTAAGTCTTTGGAATCGGAACGAACTCGCACCTCATCTGTTTCTCGAAGTGGCTGTTGGCATTGAGGCACACCACCACTTTGATACTATCTTCCTGGTCGGCTATGAATTCGCAGAAGTCCTTGCCCTGTCCGGCTTGTCTGTTCACGGAGTAACTGCAATAGATAGGGCGACCCTCAGGCCGTTTCTTCTTCTTGCTACCCGCAGCCTCAGCATCGGCAGAAAATACGCCAGGAGCCTGTCCACCGTTTTCAACGGTGATGGGCCTGTATCGCCAATCCTTGTTGAAATCCGAATGATTTAGAAATGTCTGTGCGGCCACACTTTGCACTATGGCCAGCATGAGGATACCATATAGAATTCTTCTCATCTTGCTATCGGTTCTGGTTTATGGGGCAAAGATACGGAGAAATTGACAAAATGCCAAATAAAATTTGGAATTTTGCATGAATTACATTAACTTTGTACCCTGGAACTAAAACATTTAGACAATGAGGTATCATCTGCTTTCCCTGACCATGGCACTCCTTCTTGGGAATACGGCCATCGCACAACCCTATGATTACCAGAATACGAAACTGAAGGATGACAGGCGTGTGGAACTGTTCTTGAAGCACCTGACACTTGACGAGAAGATGATGTGGATGTCGCCCATGATGGGTACGCCCCGTCTGGGCATGTCTGTCCTCGGTTGCTATGAGGGCTTGCACGGACTGGCCCTTGGCGGACCCGCCAAGCATGATACCGTGCCCACCACCATCTTCCCGCAGGCCTACGGTATGGGGTGCACATGGGATCGTAGCCTGATTCGTCGCATTGGAGCCGTCGAGGCCGAGGAGGTGCGCTGGTATGCCCAGGGCACAAAGGCCCGTCGCAAGGGACTGGTGGTCTTTGCCCCCAATGCCGACCTGGCCCGTGATCCCCGTTGGGGACGTACGGAAGAAAGTTTCGGTGAGGATCCCTACCTGACGGCCCAACTCTCGGTGGCGATGGTGCGCGGTTTGCAGGGCGATGATCCCCGCTACTGGAAGACCTGTGCCCTCATGAAGCATTTCCTTGCCAACAGCAATGAGGATGGTCGCGACTCCACGTCGAGCAATTTCGACGAGCGGCTCTTCCGCGAATACTACAGTTATCCGTTCTATAAGGGTATCACTGAGGGCGGCAGCCGGGCTTTTATGGCCTCTTATAACAGTTGGAACGGCATCCCTATGTGTGTCCATCCCTGTCTGGACGCCATTACCCGCAAAGAGTGGGGGAACAATGGTATCATCTGTACCGATGGCGGCGCTTTCGGTCTGCTCGTTAGTGCCCACCATTACTATCCAGACCTAACCGCTGCGGCGGCTGCCGTCGTGAAGGCCGGCACCAGCCAGTTCCTCGACCGATACGTGCCCCACCTGCAGGAAGCATTGGAAAAGGGACTCGTCACCGAGGCAGAGATCGACAATGTGATTCGTGGAAACATCTATGTTGCCCTGAAACTGGGCATGCTCGACGATCCTGCCACCACGCAGAACCCATATGCTGCTATCGGTAAGGACTCCACGGCCCAGCCGCCTTATGAGTGCGAAGAAGTGAGGCAGTTCGTCAGGGAGGTTACGGGCAAGAGTATAGTCCTCCTGAAGAACGAGCACCACACCCTGCCTATCGACCCAGCGAAGACGAAGAAGATTGCCGTCGTCGGGCCATACGCCGACCAACTGATCTATGACTGGTACAGTGGTACACCCGCCTATGAGGTGACCATCCTGAAGGCTATGCAGGAGGCAGGACGGGAATATGGTATCAAGATACTTTATGCCCCAGACAACCAGAAGGGACGGGCTGAGACATTGGCCAAGGAGGCCGATATGGTGCTCGTCTGTACGGGTAATCATCCCTACGGCACGAAGGCTGACTGGAAGTTCTGTCCTGTCCCCAGTGACGGGCGTGAGGCCAATGACCGACACTCGCTGATGTTGCCTGATGAGGATATGATCCGCCGCATTCAGGCCGTCAATCCCAATACTGTTTTGGTGCTCGTCAGCAGTTTCCCCTACGCCGTCAACTGGAGCCGGGACCACCTGCCCGCCATCCTTCACGTTACCCACTGTTCACAGGAACAGGGACATGGTGTGGCCGATGTGCTCTTTGGCAAGGTGAACCCTGCAGGGCGTACCACACAGACATGGGTAAAGGATATCCTCGACCTGCCGCCGATGATGGACTACGACATCCGCAACGGACGTACCTATATGTATTGTAAGGACGACGTGCTCTTCCCCTTCGGCTATGGTCTGAGTTATACGCGTTTTGAATATGGCGATGCGAAGGTGCTGAAGCAGGACAAGCAGAAGGTGTATGTCTCCGTGCCTGTGAAGAACGTCGGCTCCTGCGACGGTGACGAGGTCGTACAACTCTATGCCCACTATCCTGAGTCGCAGACGGAGCATCCCCATCACCAACTCCGAGCCTTCGAACGCGTCAGCATCCCCAAGGGACAGACACGCGAGGTGATGCTGGAGATCGACAAGAACGACCTGTCGCACTGGGATGAGGCAGCCCATGCCTTCGTTCATGAGACCGGCCGCATCCGCCTGGAGATCGGAGCCTCCTCGGCTGATATCCGCACGGAGACAGATTATTACCCTCTCAAGAAAAAATGATATGGCAGAAGGACCTATTACAGAAAAACAGCGCTACCTGATTCTCGATGCCCTGAGGGGTTTCGCCCTTTTGGGTATCGCCCTTGCCAACTACCCCGAGTTTGCACTATGGTCATTCCTCAGTCCGGAGCAGCAGGTGGAAATGGCGACGGGTGGTATCGACCAGGTGATCCGTTTCTTCCAGTTTATGCTGGTCGATGGGAAGTTTTACACCATCTTCTCCCTTTTGTTTGGCATCGGCTTCTCGCTATTCCTCCAGCGCCATTCCGTTTCGCGCTTCTTGCGTAGGATGCTGATCTTAGGGGCCATCGGCCTCTGTCATCTGCTGCTCATCTGGAGTGGCGACATCCTTTTGCTCTATGCCGTGGGCGGCATGCTGTTACCCTTCTTTATCCGTTTGAAAGACAAAACCCTGTTGCTTGTGGCAGGAGTAATGATTGTCTTGCCAATCGGACTCGATGCACTGACGGAGTTTGCAGGCATCGACTTCGCCTGTCCTTTTTACGAAGCCTGGTGGAATAAGGCCCATGCACAAGGGATTACAGAAGAAAACTTCGCCACATGGCTCCGCGAAGCCGACACCTATCCGAAGATGTTTGCCTTCCTTGTTCAAGGAGCCTTTGAACGGATGTGGGAGTTCGTTAGTGGCCATCGCCTGCCCCGTGTCGTGGGACTCTTCATTCTTGGTTATCTGATAGGAAAACACAGACTCTATGTCCGTCTGTCTGAACTCCCTCTGACCAAATGGCTTGACTCCTGCATACTTTATGCTATTCCTACCTCGATGCTCTATGCATGGAGTGCTGTCAACGGACGACCTTGGGGACTGACTATCCATTCATTGCTCTATACTCTGAGCGTCATCCCTGCAGGGTTTACCTATATCATCGCCTTTAGTGTGGCTTACCAGCATACACCCTCCAGTTATAAGTTTTTCCCCATGATGGCTTTCACAGGACGTATGGCTCTTTCAAACTATATTGGTCAGTCTCTCATTGGCATTCTATTGTTCTATGGTCTCGGCCTAGGCCTTGGCACCTCTTTCGGACTGATCTTCATCGTTCTCACAGCCATTGTCGTTTTCGTGCTCCAGACCTACCTGAGCAGTCTGTGGCTCCATTATTTCCAATTTGGACCGTTGGAGTGGATATGGCGCCTGCTAACCTATGGCCGCTACTTCCCCATTCGACGCTGACAAATTTTGGTTTTTATTTATTTGGTAATATCGGGGATTTTTTGTACCTTTGCGCCATCATTCGAAGGACGTCATCATGGACAACAAGCAAGCCGCACTTGAACTGGGACAGAAGCCCGTAGGCCAACTGCTTTGGCAGTATGCCCTGCCTGCCATCGTGGCCATGACCGCATCGAGCCTCTATAACATCATCGACCGCGCCATGATCGGTCAGGTGGTGGGTCCGGAGGCTATCGCAGGTCTCGGCATCACGTTCCCGTTCATGAACCTCTCGGGAGCCTTCGGAGCGGCTGTCGGTGTAGGTGCGAGTACCTGTATCAGCGTGAAACTCGGGCAGAAGGACTACCAGACGGCGGAGAACCTGCTGGGCAACACGGTGACGCTGAATCTGGTGATCGGCTTCCTCTTCATGGTGGTCTGTCTCACGTTCATCGACCCGATTCTGCGGTTCTTCGGAGCCTCCGACGTGACGCTGCCGTATGCCCGTGAGTTCATGACGGTGATATTGCTCGGCAACATGATTACCCACATGTATTTCGGTATGAATGCGGTGCTCAGAGCCGCTGGTAAGCCCCGTCATGCGATGTACTCGGTACTTTTCACGGTGGGGATGAACATCCTGCTGGTCGTGGCCTTCGTGTGGTGGTTCCGATGGGGCATCCGGGGGGCGGCACTGGCAACGGTCACCTCGCAGTCGATGGCCCTCTGCTGGCAGATGTGGCTCTTCTCGAATCCCAAGGAACTGCTCCACTTGAAACGGGGTATCTACCGTCTGAAATCCCAACTCGTGAAGAATATCATCTCCATCGGCATCTCGCCCTTCCTGATGAACGTCACCTCGTGTGTGATTGTGATCTTCATGAACAACCAGTTTGTGCGCTATGGCGGTGATATGGCCGTGGGAGCCTATTCGATAGCCAACTCGGTGGTGATGGTGTTCTTCATGTTCGTCATCGGCATCACCCAGGGCATGCAGCCCATCGTGGGCTATAATTACGGGGCGGAGAAGTACGACCGCATGCTGCGCTGTCTTTATCTGGCCATCGCCTGTGCCACGGCGATTCTGCTGGTGGGCTGGACGCTCTCAATGATCTTCCCTCGGCAGATAGCGCGGATCTTCACCACCGATGCGACGCTGCTCGACCTCTCGGCGCGAGGCATCAAACTCGACATGCTGGTGTTCTTCGTGGTTGGTTCCCAGGCGGTAATCACGAATTTCTTCCAGTGCATCGGTAAGGTAAAGATCAGTATCTTCCTGAGTCTCTCCCGACAATTGATTCTGCTGCTGCCGATGGCTTATATATTCCCGCTGTTCTGGGACTTGGACGGTGTGTGGTACTCGATGCCCGCCAGCGACTTCGGCTCGTTCGCGATGACCATTCCGTTGCTGATGTGGTACATGAGAAAGTTTAGAGTTAAGAATTAAGAAATATGGCTGACAAGAAGATTATTATCAACGTAGGACGGCAGTTAGGGTCGGGCGGACACGATATCGGGCGCATGCTGGCCCTCGACTTCCAGGCAAAGTACTACGACCGCGAACTGCTCAACCTGGCCGCCAAGGAGAGTGGACTGTCGGAGAAGATCTTTGAGCAGAACGACGAGAAGAAGGGCTTCTTCCGCGGGCTGCTGAACCTTGGGTCGCCGCATATCAGCAGCGGTGGCGTCTATAAGAGTCTGTCGCAGGAGAGCCTGTTCCAGTTCCAGAGCGATGCCATCCAGAAGGCTGCCCGCGAGGGCTCGTGCGTGTTCGTCGGTCGCTGTGCCGACTACGTGCTGCGCGACTTCCCCAATACGGTGAACATCTTCATCACCGCCTCGATGGACTATCGTGTGGAGCAGGTCATGAACAAGCAGCACATCGACGAGGCCGCCGCCTGGAAATTCATCGAGCAGGGTGAAGGGAAGCGTGCGGCATATTATAATTACTATACGGGAAAAAAATGGGGACACTCCGAGAGTTACGATCTCTGCATCGACTCCTCGATCCTTGGCATCGTAGAGACGGAGAAAATCATCGCCGAGTTCATCCGAAAGCGGTTTAAGATATGAAGAAAGTAGGCATCATCAGCGACACGCACTCATACTGGGATCCGAAGTATTTGCATTATTTCGAGCCCTGTGATGAAATCTGGCATGCAGGTGACATCGGGAGTGTGGAGGTGGCTGAGAAACTGGCTGAGTTCCGTCCCTTCCGCGCTGTCTATGGCAACTGCGACGGAGGCGACCTCAGACTGATGTATCGCGAACTGAACCGCTTTAAGATCGAGGATGTTGATGTGCTCATCAAGCATATCGGCGGCTATCCGGGGAATTATGACTTCTCCGTGCGCTCGACGCTCTTCGCCAATCCGCCGCAACTCTTCGTGGCAGGGCACAGCCATATCCTGAAAGTGAAATACGACAAGACGCTCGGACTGCTGCACATCAATCCCGGTGCGGCTGGCCTGCAGGGCTGGCATAAAGACCGTACTTTGGTGAGACTCACTATCGACGGCAAGGAGTTCAAGGATTTGGAAGTCATCACATTAGGAGATAATAAACAAGATTATAAGATATGAAACGTACAATCGTAATTACTGGTGGCGCAGGCTTTATTGGAAGTCACGTGGTGCGCCTGTTTGTGAACAAGTACCCTGAGTATCACATTATCAACCTCGACAAGTTGACCTACGCAGGTAATCTGGCTAACCTCAAGGACATCGAGAGCAAGCCCAACTACGAGTTCGTCAAGATGGACATCTGCGACTTCGATGCCTTCTACAAACTGATGCAGGACAGGAAGGTCGATGGCATCATCCACCTCGCTGCTGAGAGCCATGTGGACCGCTCCATCAAAGATCCCTTCACCTTCGCCAAGACCAACGTGATGGGAACGCTGTCTTTGCTCCAGGCTGCCAAACTCTATTGGGAGAGTCTGCCGGAGAAATACGAGGGCAAGCGCTTTTACCATATCTCGACCGATGAGGTGTATGGCGCCCTCCAACTGACGCATCCTGAGGGTATCGAGCCGCCGTTTACGACGACTGCTTCTTCTGCCGAGCACCATCTGGCCTATGGCGATAAGTTCTTCCTGGAGACAACCAAGTACAATCCGCACTCTCCGTATAGTGCCGCCAAGGCATCGAGCGACCACTTTGTCCGTGCCTATCACGATACCTATGGCATGCCTGTCGTAGTAACCAACTGCTCGAACAACTACGGACCCTATCAGTTCCCGGAGAAACTGATTCCTCTGTTCATCAACAACATCCGTCACCGCAAGCCGCTCCCCGTCTATGGCAAAGGTGAGAACGTGCGCGACTGGCTGTATGTAGAGGATCACGCCCGTGCCATCGACCTGATTTTCCACGAGGGCAAGATTGCCGACACCTATAATATCGGCGGCTTTAACGAGTGGAAGAACATTGACATCATCAAAGTGGTGATCAAGACTGTCGATCGTCTGCTCGGCCGTCCTGAGGGTGCCGACGAGGACCTGATCACCTTCGTGGCCGACCGCGCTGGTCATGACTTGCGCTATGCCATCGATTCGACGAAACTCCAGAAGGAACTCGGCTGGGAGCCCAGTCTTCAGTTCGAAGAGGGCATCGAGAAAACTGTCCGCTGGTATCTCGACAATCAGGAGTGGCTCGACAATGTGACGAGCGGCGACTACCAGAAGTATTACGATAACATGTACGCCAACAGATGAAGAAGATTTTGCTATTAGGCTCAGGCGAACTGGGCAAGGAATTCGTCATCGCCGCCATGCGGGCTGGTCAGTACGTGATTGCCTGCGACCGCTACGACAATGCCCCTGCGATGCAAGTGGCTGATGAGCGTGAAGTATTCTCGATGCTCGACGGCGATGCCCTCGAAGCCGTCGTTAATAAACACAAGCCCGACATCATCGTGCCTGAGATCGAGGCCATCCGTACCGAGCGCCTCTTTAAGTTCGAGGAGCAAGGCATCCAGGTGGTTCCCTCCGCCCGTGCCGTCAACTACACGATGAACCGTCGTGCCATCCGTGACTTGGCTGCTAAGGAATTGGGTCTGAGAACGGCAAAGTACTTTTATGCCAAGACCTTTGAGGAGTTCAAAGCCGCTACCGATGAGATCGGTTTCCCCTGTGTGGTGAAGCCCCTGATGTCGTCGTCGGGTCATGGACAGAGTTATGTTCACAACGACTCCGAACTGGAGCAGGCCTTCAAGGAGGCGATGGAAGGCTCGCGTGGCGACGTGAAGGAAGTGATCATCGAGGAGTTCATCGACTTCGATTCTGAGTTCACGCTGCTCACTGTCACCCAACAGCATGGTTGGCAGACGCTCTTCTGTCCGCCTATCGGACATGTGCAGAAGTCGGGCGACTATCGTGAGTCATGGCAACCCTATAAGATCAGCGACGAAGCCTTGAAACAGGCTCAGATGATGGCTGACAAGGTGACGAAGGCCCTGACGGGTGCTGGTATCTGGGGTGTGGAGTTCTTCCTGACGAAGCAGGGCGAGGTAATTTTCTCAGAACTCTCACCGCGTCCGCATGATACGGGTATGGTGACATTAGGGCATACTACCAATTTGAGTGAGTTCGAACTCCATCTGCGCGCCGTCCTTGGCCTGCCCATAGCAGGTATCCATCTGGAGCATGCAGGTGCCTCGGCTGTCATCCTGTCACCCGTCGAGGCCAAGACATCCGTGGATCGCTCACTGCTGCCTTACAACCTCGAGGATGCTCTGAAAGAAGACCGCACCCGCATCCGCATCTTCGGCAAGCCCGAGGCTCACAAGGGCCGTCGTATGGGTGTCGTACTTTGCTACGGAGAGGTGGGCGATGACGTGAACGCTCTCCGCGACAAGGCCAAACGCCTTGCCAAGACCGTTTTGGGGACGGATCCCTACTCGAAGTTTGAACATTAAGGATGAATGTACGAATAATAGATCTTCCGAAGATTGTCGATCCTCGTGGCAATCTGACGGTGGCGGAACAGATGAAGAACGTGCCGTTTGACATCGCCCGTGTCTATTGGACTTACGATGTGCCGTCGGGTGAGTGGCGTGGTGGTCATGCCCATCGTACCTGTGAGGAGATCGTGATTGCCGTCAGTGGCTCATTCGATGTTGAGGTGTTCGATGGACATGAGCGCCAGACGTTCCATCTGAACCATCCGTACCAGGGACTCTATATCGGCACAGGGGTGTGGCGCACATTGGAGGATTTCTCCAGTGGGGCCGTCTGTCTGGTGCTAGCGTCGGAACTCTTTGACGAGGACGAGTACATCTATGATTACGACGAGTTCCTGAGGTTGACAAAAGATGTTTGAGATTATCCGATATACGCCGGACAGGGTTGCAGAGTGGAATCACTTCGTGGCACAGTCGAAGAACGGGACGTTCCTCTTCGATCGCGGCTACATGGACTACCACGGTGACCGTTTCGAAGACTACTCGTTGATGTTCTATCTCGATGGCGAACTCTATGCCCTGCTGCCTGCCAACCGTTTGGGCGACGTGCTTTATACGCACCAGGGACTTTCTTATGGTGGACTCGTGATGACGGAAAGGGTTACGACGGCTGCTGTCTGTGCATTGTTCCAGGAACTCAATGCACTGTTGGGGCACGAGGGTTTCCAGAGGGTGATCTACAAGCCTGTACCCTGGATCTATCATCGTCTGCCATCTGAAGAGGATTTATTCGCGGTATTCCTGAAATGCGGCGCTCGCCTGCTGGGGCGTGACGTGTCATCGACGATTCTGCCCAGTCGGCCTGTCAGATGGAAACGTGATCGCCGCTATGCTGCGAATAAGGCGCGCACAAATGGTCTTGTGGTATCTCCCTCCGATGATTATGCTGGCTTCTGGCGCATCCTTGCAGATAATCTGATGCAGAAGTTCGGTGCTCATCCCGTTCATACGCTTGACGAAATACAACTGCTCCACAGCCGTTTCCCTGATCACATACGGCTGTGGACGATTCGCAGTGGCGAGGGTGAGTTGTTGGCGGGAACCGTGCTTTATCTTAATGGTGGCGTCGTGCACTCGCAATATATCTCAGCCACTGCTGAAGGTAAGAGACTGCATGCCGTCGATGCCCTTTACGACCATATCATCCATCAGGCCTATGCCGATGCACAGTTTATTGATTTGGGAACCTCGAACATGCCCCATAGCAGTGATCTCCATGAGTCGCTCATCTATCAGAAAGAGGGTTTCGGGGGGCGTGCAGTATGTTATGATACTTACGAATGGGAACTATAAAAAGAAGGCCGACATGATTTGCCGGCCTTCTGCTTTCTTATCCAGTCTTATTCGGACAATAAAAGCACTGTGGCACTGCGGGCAGCCTGGGCTCCCATAACGAGCACCTGGGCAATATCAGCCGTCTTCGAGGGACCGCTGATAAACGTGCCGTAGCCGTCGTACTCCTTGTCGAACTCGATGCGCTTATAGGCCTCGTGCATGTTGTTCACGATCCGACTCTTCGGAAGCAGGATGATCAGGTTCTCAGAGATGAAGCACACTGCCTTCTCTTTCATCGTCTGGGGAATCCATACGCAAGCGTTCTCAGCCACGCCGAGTTGTCCTCGGATAATGCCAACGTCTGTGCCGTTCAGGTCACGAGCCCGTCCAACGGTATCAGGGTTCCTCGTAGCGATGGTCACTTCTGGCAGATTGGAAGCAATCTCCTTGGCATCGGGATAAAGTTCCTTGACAATCTCATTGATGTCCTGCCCTTCTTTCACCTCAATCACATGGCCGCCCACACTCTCTGTCATCTTGATAAACTGTACCACAGGATCAGGGTAGGTGATAGCCTTAATGTCGTCGAGCGACGGCATGTCGAACTTCTGCTGTATATTCTTTCTGTACTTGGACAGAATCTCTTCTTTGCTACTCATAACTGTCAACTGTAAACTATAAACTGTAAACAAATCACTTCACTTTCCCCTTTTTCCAGAGTGAGTGGAAGGTGTCCTTCGGGAACTTCATCATTTCGTGGCCTTCGGCCCAAGGATTCAGTTTCATGTTCATGATAGGTCCGGGGACGAGGTTCGCCATCGGTGCCATCGAAGTAGCAGCATTGTAGATACCACTGCTGCCAAAGAGTACGCTCATGCCTTTACACATCAGTTTCTTTTGGGGATTGGCGGTTCCAAAATCATCCAACTGCTGGCGCCACTGATAGATCTGATCTCCCAGGTTCACCTTGACAGGACAGACGGTCTGACAACTCAGACAGAGCGTACAGGCGCTGACATTGCCAGAGTGCTCCTGTGTGTCGCGGAGCATGCCGAGGTTGATGCCAATGGGACCAGGAATGAAGTAACTGTAACTATAGCCGCCACTGCGACGATAGACAGGGCAGGTGTTCATGCACGAACCACAGCGGATACACTTCAGGGCTTCCCAGTGCTCAGGGTTGCCAATCCACTCGCTGCGCCCGTTATCTACAAGGATGATGTGCATCGGGTGAGCCGTCGGACGGGCTTTACGGAAGTGGGAGGTGTAGGTGGTGGTGGGTTGACCCGTACCTGCACGGCAGAGCATGCGCTGAAAAACTGCCAGACAGTCGTAGTCGGGTATAATCTTCTCCAGGCCAATGGCTGCGATATGCAGTTTCGGACAGGAGGTTGACATGTCGGCATTTCCCTCGTTCGTGCAGACAATGATATCACCTGTGGAAGCCACGCCAAAGTTACCGCCCGTCATACCAGCATCGGCTGTCAGGAACTCATTGCGCAGGCTCAGTCGTGCGCGATAAGTAAGATAGGTGGGGTCGTGGTTGCCCTTCTCCGTAGAGATGCCCTTCTCCTCGAACAACTCGCCGACATCGTCGTGGTTCAGGTGGATGGCTGGCATCACGATATGACTCGGCTTCTGCCCCTTCAACTGGATGATGCGCTCGCCAAGGTCGGTCTCAACCACCTCGATACCCTTCGACTCCAGATAGGGGTTCATCTCGCATTCTTCCGTCAGCATCGACTTTGACTTCACCATTTTCTTGACGTTGTGCTGCTTCAGGATACCATAGACGATCTCGTTGAACTCATTGGCATCCTTGGCCCAGTGTACAATACATCCGTTCTTCTCTGCATTGGTAGAGAACTGGTCAAGGTATTCGTCAAGGTGGGTGATCGTATGGCGTTTGATGGCACTGGCCTTCTCGCGGAGTTGTTCCCACTCGTCAAGACCGTATGCCATATTGTCACGTTTTGAACGTACTGCCCAGAATGTGGCATCGTGCCACTTGGCGTATGTCTGGTTCTTTAAGAACTCTTTCGCTGCGTTACTATGTGCTGTACTCATAACTCTTAATTCTTAATTCTAAACTCCTAATTCTTAAAGGCCTGTTGCCAGAATCTCCACCACGTGTTTGAACTCGATGTTCAGGTTTTGCTTCTTGGCAACACCTGCCATGTGCATCAGGCAGGAACAGTCTGGTCCTGTCACATATTCGGCACCAGTCTGCATGTGGCGCTCTACCTTGTCCTTACCCATTTGGGAACAGACGGCCGTCTCTTCTACGGAGAACATACCACCAAAACCGCAGCATTCGTCAGGACGTTCTGGTTCAACGACCTGAATGCCGTCAACCAGTTCCAGCAGATCCTTGATCTTGTTGAATTTGTTCACATGCTCCTCACTAGGAGAACTGAGTCCCAGTTCGCGTACACCGTGACAGGAGTTGTGCAGACAGACTTTGTGGGGGAAGGTACCAAGACGCAGATTTACCTTCACCACATCGTGCAGGAACTCAACCACATCCATGATCTTTCCAGAGGTGACACATTCATGCTTTCCTTCCAGCAGACGGGGGTAGTTGATCTTGATAAAGGCTGTACAACTGACTGATGGTGCTACAACGTAATCGAAATCCTTGAATTCCTCTTCGAATTTCTCTGCCAGAGGAATAGCCTGCTTCTCAAATCCTGCATTAGCCATCGGCTGACCACAGCATGTTTGGTTGAGCGGATATTCAACATCAAGCCCAAGATGTTTTAATAATTTGTATGTGGCAACACCCACCTGGGGATATACCACATCTACATAACAAGGAATAAATAGTCCAATCTTCATATCGTTAGTGTATTATTTATAGTTTCACGGGTACAAATATAGTGAAAAAGTTTCAAAAATCCACATTTTTAGGTATTTTATGTCATTGTTTTATGTTTTATTAAAAGTATTTGCTTACCTTTGTGGCATCATATTTGCAATTAGAATATTGAATTAAGAAACATAACGAGTATGAATTATAACGAATTGAATTTTGATGCCATGACTCGGGAGCGAGAACTTTCGATGTCGGCTGCTTTCCCTGTTCTCATGCGGAAAGTTTATGTATGGATGACGTTAGCACTGGCGCTGACAGGTGTCACTGCCTATGGCGTGGCAAATTCTCCAGGTGTCTTGATGGCACTGTATTCTAACCAGATTCTTTTCTGGGGACTGGTTATTGCGGAGTTTGCCTTGGTGATCGGAATCACGGCAGCCATCAACAAGTTGTCACTGACTATGGCTACGCTGATGTTTGTACTTTATTCCGTCATAAATGGGGCGATGCTCTCTTCAATCTTTATGATTTACACGATGTCGAGTATCACCAGTGTGTTCTTTATCACGGCGGGAACCTTTGCTGTGATGGCCCTGATTGGTTACACGACCAAGACGGATCTGACCTCCATGGGCAAAATTCTTTTCATGGCTCTGATTGGTATCATCATAGCCACGATCGTTAATATCTTCCTGAAGAGTTCTGGGCTGGAGATGATTCTCAGTTATCTGGGTGTCCTTGTCTTTGTTGGTTTGACGGCATATGATTCCCAAAAGATTAAGCAGATGCTGCTCATGGCGCCAGATGCTAGTGAAGGGGCGCAGAAGTTGGCGCTATTGGGTGCCCTGACCCTTTATCTGGACTTCATCAACCTCTTCATTTATCTATTGAGAATTTTTGGACGTAGAGAGTAGTCACATACGTACATTATAATATATTATATATGGGGATTTTGTACTGCTATAGACAATATCCCCATATCTTTTGCTATAAGGGAAGCACTTTTTTT
>FLNY01003767.1_pt1 | contig 45423 bp, 34 predicted proteins | sample 1140381 | NCBI WGS metagenome assembly FLNY01 (sample SAMEA3878172, study PRJEB12797) | bioreactor metagenome | biome: Moose rumen | place: Sweden | collected 2011-10
GCCGGCCCCGCACGCCCTTCGGCTCGCCTACCCTCTCCGACCAGGCCCTTATGCCGTGGCCGTCGCTTAAGATGGGCCCCGGCGACAGCGCCCGCAGCCACACCGCCGACGAGTACATCCGTCTCTCCGAGCTGCGCCAAGCCATCAGCGAGTACGTCACCATGCTCGACGGCCTCCGCTTCTGACCGACGCCTGTCTCACCCGTTGACGCGTCGTCGGCAACAAGCATGAATTCGGTTTTCCAACCGGTTGGAAAACTGATAGCACTTATGTAAAACCAGTTTTCCAACCGGTTGGAAAACTGTCAGGCTATAGACGTATCGGCCCAGACCCATGATGAAGCTTGCGTCATGAAACAGGTATGGACGGAGCCATAGTTGAGCCAGTAATCGTCAATGACACTCAGTGGACGCGAGATACTGTTTTTTTATCCAGATGAATATTGGATGAACGCGTTAAAAAAAAAGTAAAATGAATCACTAAAGTGACGCATTTTTTGGCAATCAATCACTGCTAATCATCTGGTTTTCAGTTCGAGTGATTTAGTGATTGATTATTTTGGGAAAGACAAGTATTGATTATCTGACAGTGATGTTGTACCTGTAAAAAGTGACGACGTCTGGAGATGCCACTTTTGTGCCCTTTGGATGCCGCTTTCCATAAAAAACCGTTAAAGAACGGGGACTTTTTGCAGATTTTCTGTTCCGGAGAACGGAATTACAAATAATATTTGTACATTTGCAATCGAGTATCGCTGAGGCACCGTAAACGGTGTAAGCCAAGGCCGAGTCCCTGAGCGCAGGGTGGCGATACGATTTTTGTGGGTAAAACAAAACAAGCGTTTGCTGTTTATTCGATAACGTTCGAGAAACTTGGCGGTGGAAAGAACGAAAGAATAGAATAAAAGTGGATGCTCACGATAGTGGGCACTACTGCATCTATTCTTTCAGGTTTCCGCCAAGTACCTTCGAACGGGATGTGGTTAAAGTGTCCACATTTCGTGTCTGCAAGGGTGCTTGGCTGAAATCGTGTTATCCGAATCTTACTGACGTATTGTGATTTGATGATGGCCCACATCATTAAACAGTAAGACTATGGCGATAATAAACGATCTGATAGCGCAGATAGAAGATGAAGACTTGCGGCAGCGGATTGACGATGAACTCAAGAGGTTGCTGAAGCAGAAGAAGTTTGGGCTGGTGTTTGAAGAGCATCAGCCAGAGGGGCTGACGGAAGGACCTGTCTATCCTTATCTGCAAGTGTTAGACCAAGTGCAACGTGCTCATAGCGACAAGTTGTGGCATACCCTGATAGAGTCCGACAATTATTATGCCCTGCAACTCTTGGTCTATCTTTATGCCGGTATGGTGGACTGCATCTACATCGACCCTCCATACAACACGGGGGCGAGAGACTGGAAATACAATAACGACTACGTGGATTCTTCCGACCAGTACCGCCACTCCAAGTGGCTCTCTATGATGAAGCGCCGCCTGAAGTTGGCAAAGAAGCTCCTGAACCCCAAGGACTCTGTGCTGATTGTCACCATCGACGAAAAGGAGTATCTGCATTTGGGGTGTCTGCTGGAGGAGATGTTTCCGGAGGCGAGGATGCAGATGGTGAGCAGTGTGATTAATCCTGCTGGAGTAAGTCGTGGAGGAGAATTTGCAAGAACCAATGAATATATCTTCTTCGTAATGGTAGGAAATAGTAATCCTTCCCGTTTTGCTTTATCTGACGAATGGCGTGGAAATATCAAAGGAGGGTATAAAGACAAACTCCGTTGGAACGGACTGCAACGTTCTGGAACCTCTGTTTACCGTTCTGATCGCCCTAAGATGTTTTTCCCAATTTACCTAAACTCTACTGGAGATAAAATAGTAGAAGTTGGTTATGATATTCCATTAGATGTTGATCGGAATTCTGTTCCTTGCCCTGACGGTTTGATTCAGTTATGGCCTATATTCCCAAATGGAAAGGAAGGAAGATGGCGTTTGGGAAGAAACGCACTATTGGATTTAATTGAGAAACACTACGTAAAAATAGGTAAATTTAGAGCCCAAGACACTTCGCTGTCCTATTTAGCAAAGGGGGAACAACAAAAGGTAGAAAATGGAGAGTTCCCTATTATTGGATATGCCCAAGATGGTTCTATTATTGTTGATGAAAGCCAGTATGAGGCTAAATTTGTACCAGGAACACAATGGTGGATAAGTTCTCATGATGCAACCCAGCAAGGCACAAAGCAACTGAATGCAATTATTGGAAACCGCTTCTCCTTCCCCAAATCCCTCTATGCCGTCCACGACACCATCCGCTTTTTCGTTGCCAACAAGCCCAACGCCTTGATTGTGGATTTCTTTGCCGGCTCAGGCACCACGCTTCATGCCGTCAATCTGCTGAATGCCGAGGATGGCGGGCATCGCCGCTGCATTATGGTGACGAACAACGAGGTGAGCGACCAAGAGGCCAAAGCGCTGACGAAGCAGGGATTCAAGCCAGGCGACGACGAGTGGGAACGGCTCGGGATAGCCCGCTACGTGAACTGGCCGCGAACCGTCTGCTCCATAGAAGGGCACGACGTGAACGGAGAGCCGCTGAAAGGAGAATACTTAGGCACTGACCACCGACAGATGAAGGACGGCTTCGAGGCCAACTGCATCTTCTTTAAACTCGGATTCCTCGACAAGACGCAGGTGGCTCTTGGCAGACAGTTTCGAGAATTGCTCCCATTGCTCTGGATGAAGGCAGGTGCCGTCGGCCCATGTCCTCTGTTGAGTTCTGACGACATCCCTGAAATGCTGGTGCTGCCAGAGAATGCCTTTGCTGTGTTGACAGACGAAAAGGCATTCAGTAAATTCGCCGAACAAGTAGATGCTGCTGACGAGGTTCGCATGGTGTATCTCGTAGTTGACAGCGACTCGATGTACAGAGAAATGGCGCAATGCTTCCCCAAGCGTCAGACATGCCAACTATACCGAGACTACTTAGACAACTTCCGTATCAATCCCGCAAGATAACTAAGAACGATGATAGACGAACTGATAACATTCCAGAAACGGGCATTGGAGAAACTGCGCAACCATTGTGCTGCAGCCCATCATGAATACCGGCAGAGCCGGCAGAACCAGGTGGTGTCGTTCACAGCTCCAACGGGTGCCGGAAAAACCATCATCATGGCCTCGCTGATAGAAGACATTTTTTTCGGTACTGAACACTATGTGGAACAGCCGGATGCCATCTTTGTATGGCTCAGCGACTCGCCGGAACTGAACCTCCAGTCGAAGGAGAAGATAGACTCGAAGTCGGACAAAATAAGGATGCACCAGTGCGTGGTAATCAGCGATGAGTCGTTCGACAGGGAGACCTTGGAGGAAGGACACATCTATTTCCTAAACACTCAGAAGTTGAGCAAGTCGAGCAATCTGACACAGCACTCAGACAGCCGTCAGTACACAATATGGGAAACGCTGGCCAATACGATACACGACAAGGCCGACAAACTCTACTTCATCATTGACGAAGCCCATCGAGGCATGCGTGGTTTGGAGGCGGGGCGTGCCACGAGCATCATGCAGCAATTCATCCTGGGCAGCGAGAAAGACGGACTGCCACCCGTGCCTGTAGTGATAGGTATGTCAGCAACGATTGAGCGTTTCAATCAACTGGTGAAGAACTCTGCCGCAACCAATCGTCCTGTACGAGTAACACCAGAGGATGTGCGCTCATCAGGACTACTGAAAGACAGAGTCGTCATCTACTATCCCAAAGAAGCCAGTGAGCAGAAAGACATGGCCGTGCTACAGGCCGCTACCGACGAGTGGCTGCAGAAATGCCTGCATTGGGAAACCTTTTGTCGGGAGCAGCACCATTGGATGGTCAAGCCCGTCTTCGTAGTGCAGGTGCTGAACGGCTCGAATGGGACACTGTCAGACACAAAACTTGATGACTGCCTCGCCAAGATAGAAGAGCGGTCGGGCAGGAAGTTTGAAAAAGGGGAAGTAGTTCATGCTTTTGGCGACACTAAGGGCATGGTCAGTATCAATGGATTAGAGATACCTTATTTGGAACCGTCAAAGATACAGGATGACAAACGGGTAAAAGTTGTATTCTTCAAGGAAACGCTCAGCACAGGATGGGACTGCCCAAGAGCAGAGACCATGATGTCATTCCGGCGTTATGTTGATGCCACAGCCATTGCCCAGCTGTTGGGCAGAATGGTGCGTACTCCTATACATCAGCGCATCTTGGTGGATGACATGTTGAACGATGTTCAGTTATTCCTACCGCACTTTGATGCAAATAAAGTGAAAAAGGTGGTCGATGAATTACAGAGTGAGGAAGGCGGTGAACTGCCTACGGATATTATTGGTGACGAGATAGAGCATGGAACTTACGTCATGCTCACTACTAAACGTCATGTACATAAAGTAAAGCCAGGGAATGAAGGCCCGACGCTGTTTGACCTGCCTCTCTTCAATGATGGTAGTCAGGATGGGGAACCAGCGGAACCAACATCTGACGCACATCGCACGAAGACAACTGCCGGCACCCTCGGGACTCCAACCGTCGAACCGGAGCCGATAGCCTTCGAGTACGATGAGATTGACCGCCCAAGGATTGTTGAGTTTATCAACGACCTTGCTCTGCCAAGCTATCAGGTTCGGCCTTTCCAACAGAGCGACTATTTGAAGTCGTTGTTTGCGCTCTGCCGGTTCTTGCTGATTTCAGGACTGGATGTATATGCGAAAGAAGAAGTCATCACGACTATTGTGGAACAGATTAATACCTACATCCAATCCTTAAAGCATTCTGGGAAATATCATGCTGCCAAGGAACAGGTTGTTAACTTTGAAATGCTGGCTACCATATATGATGCTTTTGGAGAACTCATTAAGGCTGACCCCGTGAAGAATATGTTTTCCGAAACAGACGTCGACATAGAAAGGCAGATGCGCATAGCCGAGCGGCAGTTAGGGAACGAAGGCGTTGCCGTTGCCTACGGAAAGAAGTATGATAACCCCGACAATCAAGGAAGTTTCATGGTTGATGTCATTCTATTTGTATGTGATGAGGAGCAGATGAAACAATTACATTCATTCGCCAAGGCAGCATACCATCAGCTGAATGACAAATACAGACAAAAGACCACGCGCCTTTCTGACGCATTGAAAACGCAGTATCGAAACATTGTGCGCGACAGTGCTGAAATTTCAGAAATACCATTCTACTTGGGAGAGAACATCATGTTTCGTAATGACGAGGAAGGCAATGAATATAGTGACCACCTTTTCATTAATGAACAGACGGGTAGTGCACGCATCAAGCTAAACAACTGGGAAAATAAGGTTATTGGGGCAGAACGTCAACGTGAAGATTACCGCTGCTGGTATCGTAATCCTTCTCGTGGTAGCGATGCTCTGGCACTATACCATAACTATAAAGGGACAACGAAACAATTCTATCCGGATTTTCTGATTATCCGTAAGGAGAATGGTGGCGATTACATTCTTGATATTCTTGAGCCACATGACCCAACTCGCGATGACAATGTAAGTAAGGCAAAGGCCTTGGCTCAGTATGCGACAGAGAATGCTCCTATAGGTCGTGCACAACTCATTCGCATTGAGAAATCGGCCGTTGGTGAAATCATCAAGCGTCTCGATTTTGCTGCTCATAGCGAACTACGCGAGAAGGTGATGGTGATAAACACTCCAGAGGAATTAGACAACCTTTTTATGCAGTACGGAGAATCATCTTAATTCAGAATATTTAGGCAATAATTTAAGAATGAGTGAATGTCAAGGCCCCAAAACACATCAAAAACACATTGAGGGCTTAAAAAAGAGCCATTTCATCGATTGGGAGGCCAAAACTTCACCAAAGTTCACCGAGACTTCACCGGAGTTCACAAAAGTTCACCAGAGTTCACCGACGCTTGTTAAAATTCACTAAAAACACATCAAAAACACATCGAAAATACATCGAAGGTTTTAAAAAAGCCCCATTTCATCGATTGAGCACATACGAGAAAGCCCCACCAACAGTTGCTATGTCTGTTGGTGGGGCTTGTGCTTTACCTATCGCCTTTCAGATATTCATCGTCCTATCCAAGACTCGGGATTGAGCTTGGCTGTTTCCTTGCGGAGTTGGAAGTGGAGGATATAGTTGCCACTCTCGTCGGCGGCAACGGTGCCGAGTATGTCGCGGGCTTTCACTTTCTGTCCGCGGACTACTATGGTAGATGAGAGATTGCAGTAGACCGAGATGTAGGAGCCATGGCGCACGAGGACGTTCTTAAGGGCTCCCAGCTGGAAGACGGCCGAGACCTCACCATCGAAGATGGCGCGGGCGTGGGCACCGGCCTGCCCCATGTAATTCACGCCCTTATTGTCGAGGACTACCGTCGACGAGAGACGGTTCAGCCCGAATCGGCGCTCAATGCGGTAAGGCCCTGTTATGGGCACCGGCAAGCGTCCCTTGTTCTGCTCGAGGCTGCCGTTGAGCTGGCGGTCTTCGGCTGTAAGCCAGCGCGAGGTCGATGGTTTGCTGCTCTTGCTGTCGGCAGCCGTGTTGGTTTTTGTTTTCTCGTCCTTCGAGGTCTTGGCGCCCTTCTTCGTCTTACTGCTTTGGGCTGCCTGCTCTTTGGCCTTGGCTGCTCGTTCTTCCGCTTCGCGCTTGCGTTTTGCTTCAGCTTCGGCTCGCTTGCGGGCCTGCTCGATCTCGTAAGCCACCAGTTCGTCGATTTTCTTGTTGAGGGCATTCAGCTGCTTCTGCTGCTCGGCCACTTGCCGCTCGATTTCTTTCTCCTGCTGGCGCAGCTGCCGCGCGTTAGCCTGCACTACGGAGTGCTGTGCCGTGAGCTGCTTGCGCTCTTGAATCACCTGCTGCACGGCTACGCTCATCTGCTGTTTCATGTCGAGCAGCTGGTTCTGCTTTTCGCGTGCCTCGTTCTGCTTGCTCATGAGCTGTAGCCCTAAATTTTTCTGCAGTGCGGCGAACTCCTTGGCATAGCGCATACGCCTGTAGATCTGCGGGAAAGACTTGGCGGAGAAGAGGAAGAGCACGGGGTTCCGCAGGTTTTGCGAGTTGCGCGCGGCCCTCAGGCTCTGAACATATTTGTCGCGTTTGTCGGCCACCTGCATTTCCAGCTGCCTCAGTTCCGTAGAGAGGCGGTCAATACGTCCCTGCATGCTGTCGATATCCGTCTCAAGCTGATGAATATAGCGCAGGCGTCCTTCTATCTGCCCCTCGAGGAAATCAGCTGTCTGTTCCTTCTTCACTGCCTCGTACTTGGTGGCATTGAGCTTCGTCTTGGCCTTCTTGATGCCCTGCTCTATTTTCGTCTTTTCGCTCTTGAGCTGGTTGATTTTTTTCGTCTGTGCCGACGCCGCTTGCGCTGCTATCAGCATTACGGTGGTGAATATAGCGACGAGTGAAGTTTTCATTGCTGAACTTTGATTTCGTGAGAGAGTGTGTTTGTGACTATTATTTCACCAGTTGCCTTATGATATCGTCGAAGGTCACTTTCTTGTAGCCCGACGAAGGCTTTGTCGCCAAGTTCTTCATGCTCTCGTCCGTCTGTAGGTTGGAGAGGGTGATGTCTGCGGAATATCGCTTGGCCTTGGCTGTTATTGCCAGGTTAATCTGTGTCGGGAACTGCTTGCCTTCGACTTTCTCGAAATCAGTGTAGTCGCAGGTGACGCTGAGCTGGCCGCCGGTGGTAGCTGTGAGTGCCGCCTTCTCCAGCAGATGCCGTGTCGTGTTGACGAGGAACTGCAAAGCCTGCTGACTGACAGCCGTGTGTTGTGCTGCGGGTGTCAGTGCCACCTGCTTGCTGCCTGATGGTGTCTCACGGAAATCCGTCTGAGCTGGCACGCCATGCTGTCCGAGCACAAAGAGCTCGTTCCAGAACAGAGCCTGGAAGGTGTAGAAGTCGGCACCTACGCCTCGCAGCGGTTCAATGTCGGCCCAAGCCACCTGCACATACTGCTTGTTAACGCGGTCCTGCACAAACAGGTAGTCGGGGGTCAATTCCATACGCCCTATCTCGAAGAGGCCAAGCGCAGTCAGCGACAGTTGAATAATCTCGTCGCGCTTCATCTTGAGCGTGCCGCCAGTCGAGGCGCTCTTGCCTCCAGCGGCCAGACGAATGCTTATCTTCGAGCGCAGGCCACGTGCAGTCTGACGGTTGTTGTTCACGAGGCCTACGACTTGACCATTCGGTTCTTTGCCTGGTGTCGTTTTGACTGCCGAGGTCACCCCGTCAGCATCGTCTTTAACCGCCTTCCGTTTTGAGGCGCAAGAGGCTATGATTAGCGCTGCGGCAAAGATGATGGTCAGCCGCAGGATATAAAACGTATGTTTCATAATATATTCATTTATAATTCTTCTTTCGTCACTCGTTATTCATCAATCCTCAATCATCACTCTCACGTATCTTTTCAGCCGGATTTTCTTTGGCAACACAGCCGTAAGTCCTTCTCCTCCGGCCTGCTGCGCCAACGTCCAAAAGCGCAGAGCCTGTTCCTGATTACCATTCTTGGCCGCTATGTCGCCTGCATGTTCGAGCACGACGCCCGAGACACCCTCCATGGCCAGCAGCACCTCATCGGTGGAGTCAGCTGGACACACGCGGTCGATGTAGTGTGCGGCTTCGGCATAACGCTCCTTCATAAACAATATCCAAGCGTAAGTGTCGAGGTAGGTCTTGTTGTCGGGCTCCAGTCGTATTGTCCGGTAGCTCATCTCCTCGGCTTTGTCGAGGTCGCGCCCGAGCAGCGAGAGATAGTAAGCGTAGTTATTGAGGCATCCCACGTTGTCGTCCTGATAGACGAGGCAAGAGTCGTAGGCTTCGAAGGCATCGTTTTCGCGTCCGCTCTCATGATAGATATCTCCAAGAATGCTGTAGAGGTCAGCCACCATGGCAGGACGGCTCTCGGGGGTCTTCTGCAGCAGCCCCTCCTCGAAGGCCTTCATAGCCTCCGTCTTCTTACCCTGCTGATAGAGCGCCACGCCGAGGTAGAAATGACACACCAGCTCCTCGGGATGCGTATTCACCGCCCTGCGGCAGAGGTCTTCGAGCTGCCCGTACTGCTGATGCTCGCCGTAGTACTGTATCAAATAGAACACTGCCTGCGTGTTAGCCGGTTCCAGTTCTATCACCCGGTCCATGACGGCCACGAAGTCGCTGTCGTTCTGCTTGTCGTAGGTTGCCAGGAAAGCTGCACGCAGCTGCAGCAAGTCCAGCGAGGGTCCGAAGCGCGTGTCAAGGCTATCGAAGGCTTCCACCACGCGCCGCTGCCCCAGACGGAGGCTATCGTCGCGCATCTCCTGCGCTATGAGGTCACGCATCAGTGTCACGCGCACGTCAGTGTCGCTTTTAGGCTCATAGAGAAGAGAGTCGCGCACAGAGGCGAAGAGCGAGTCGTTGCCCGTATGCCGATAGTACTGCAACATCGACAGCTGCAAGGCTGTGTTGTCAGGTTCCTGGCGACGCACTTCGTCGTACACCTTCAGCGCTTCCGCCTCGCGGTCGGCAGCCAGCAACTGGTCGGCGATAGCCAGACGGTAAGTCATGTCGTGGGGATATTCGCGGCATAGGCTCTCCAACTCCTCGAAGCCCTTATCCTCCTGCCCCATACGTTTATATAGGGCGAACTTCTGGTAGCTGACGCTCGGCATCTTGCCCTCCAGCAGTTCTATACGGTCGAGGGCGCGTATGGCATCAGCCTGACGGTCGAGGCTGGTGTAGATGCGTGTCAGCTGCGCCAGCACATCGCTGCGCGTGGGCCTGAGTTCAGCTATAGCTTCGAGGTAAGGTAGCGCCTGCTCGGTCTGAATGCGGTTGAGATAGTACGTCGCAATCGCCTCTTTGTAGAACGTGTTGCGCGGGTCCAGTCGTGTAGCCTGCCGTAGTAGGTCCAACGCCAACGAGTCGTTGCGGAAATGGAGTTCATAGAGCGACAGCTCGTAGAGCACCTCCGGGGCATCCGGTGCAATGGCATAGCAGTGGCGTAGCAGGTCCAGAGCCTCGCTGTGGCGCTCCTGCAACTTCAGCTTCGCAGCCTCCTGGAAGAGGTAGTCGAGGCGCATGCGGTCGCTGAGGCTCAGCGCCTTACGGACTGCACCAACGGCAGAGCTTGGCGACCCTGTCATCAAGGTCTGCTGTTGTTCCTTTTTCGAGCTATTCAGTTCCCCTTGCTTAGCGACACCACATGCACAAAGCATGGGAACCACAATGCTCGCTATCAGAAATTTTAAACTTTTCAACTATAAACTTTAAACTATAAACTTTAAACTATAAACTTTAAACTCACATGCCCGTATGCCCGAAACCTCCTGCGCCACGCTCCGTGGCGTCGAGGACTTCAGTGGGCTGCCATTCCACACGTTCGTGGCGCGCCACCACCATCTGTGCCACCCGCTCGCCGTCGTTGACGGTGAAAGGCTGCTGCGATAGATTTGCCAGGATGACACAGACCTCTCCGCGATAGTCGGCATCGATAGTGCCAGGCGAGTTCAGCACCGTAAGTCCGTGCTTCAGAGCCAGCCCGCTGCGAGGCCTCACCTGTGCCTCATAGCCTTCGGGCAGCGCTATGAAGAGCCCTGTGGGTACCAACACTCGCTCGAAGGGTTTCACCACGAGTGGCTCGTTGAGGTTTGCACGCAAGTCCATACCTGCTGAGAGGGCTGTGGCATAAGCCGGCAACGCGTGGTGCGACTTATTGATAATCTTTACTTCCATCTTTCTGTTTAGTTATTCAGATATTTACGCGACACACACTTAGCAAGCATTTCTTGAGCGCGAGAGCGTGCTTCGTAGTAAAATTCGGCACAAAAGTACAAAAATATTATTGAACGCACGCGCGATATGAGTTTTTTTATCTACTTTTGCGGCAATATGATGAATTGGAAACAGCTTTTGAGCAGTCAGCGCCTCGGTTTGGAAGGTCAGCAGGCTCATCGCGACGACCGCACCGAGTTTCAGCGCGACTACGACCGCCTCATCTTCTCAGCACCTTTTCGCCGGCTGCAGAACAAGACGCAGGTCTTTCCGCTGCCCGGTAGCATCTTTGTCCACAACAGGCTCACTCACAGTCTCGAAGTGTCCAGCGTAGGACGCTCCCTTGGCAACGACAGCGCACGCCTGCTGCTGGAGCGGCACCCCGACCTCGCGCACACACACCTCGGCGAGCTCGGAGCTATCGTCAGCGCCGCCTGCCTTGCCCACGACCTGGGCAATCCTCCCTTCGGGCACTCTGGCGAGCGCGCCATAGCCACCTACTTCAGCGAAGGCTCTGGGCGATGGCTTCAGACCTACGAAGATCCCGTCAACGGCGACCGCCTGACACCCCTGCAGTGGGACGATATCACTCACTTTGAGGGCAACGCCAACGCTTTCCGTCTGCTCACACATCACTTCGACGGCCGGCGGCCCGGCGGCTTCGTGATGACCTACAGCACGCTGGCCAGCATCGTCAAATACCCATTTTCAAGCAACCTCGCCGGCGACCACCAGAAGTTTGGATTCTTCGAGGCCGAGCGCCCAGACTTCGAGCGCATAGCAGCTGAGCTCGGCATCACGCGCCTCAGCGCTCCCCTTGGAGCACTGCGCTACGCCCGCTTCCCCCTCGTCTATCTCGTCGAAGCAGCCGATGATATCTGCTACGAGATTATGGACATCGAGGACGCCCACAAGTTGCGCATACTATCAACGGCCGACACCCGTGACCTGCTCATGGCCTATTTCGAGCCCGCACGCCGCGACGAAATCGCACGCCACCTCGACCGCCTCGACGTGCGCGATGTCAACGAACAGATTGTATACCTCCGCTCGTGTGTGATCAACTGCCTCGAGGCCGAATGTGTACGCGTCTTCGTCGATGCAGAGGACGAAATCCTCGCAGGCCGCTTCCAAGGCTCGCTCATCGAGCATATCTCCGAGACACCGCGCCGCGCTTACGACGCCTGTGTCAGCACTTCCTACGGACATATCTACCACTCACGCGACGTCGTTGACATCGAGCTGGCCGGCTTCCGCGTCATGACATTCCTCACCGACATCATGGTCGAAGCTGCCATGCACCCCGAGCGGGCCTACTCCGAGCTCCTGCTCAACCGCGTATCACGGCAATACCAGATACGTGCTCCGCGCCTCTACGACCGTCTCCTTGCCGTCCTCGACTATATCTCCGGGATGACCGACGTCTACGCCCTCGACCTCTATCGCAAGATCAACGGCATGAGTTTCCCGATAATCTAAGCCTCACCCTGAACAATAACCAACACATGAAAATAGCACTAATAGGTTACGGCCGCATGGGCCGGATGATTGAGGAGATAGCCCTCAGCCGCGGCCACGACATCGTCTGCCGCATCGACGTCGACAACCAAGGCGACTTCGCCAGCCCCGCCTTCCGCTCGGCCGACGTGGCCATAGAGTTCACAGCGCCATCCGTAGCCTACGGCAACATCCTTCGGGCCTTCGACGCCGGCGTCAAGGTCGTTTCCGGCAGCACCGGATGGTATGCCGACCACGCCGATGACGTTGAAGCGCTCTGCGCCGACGGCGCCCACACTCTCTTCTGGAGTTCCAACTTCTCGGTCGGCGTCTTCCTCTTCGGACTCGTCAACCGCTACCTCGCACGCCTGATGAACCGCTTCCCCGACTACGACGTCCGCATGACGGAGGTCCACCACATACATAAGCTCGACCATCCCTCCGGCACTGCCATCACCCTCGCACAGCAAGTCATCGACGAGAGCAGCCGCAAGCAGCGCTGGACGACCGGCACCGTGACCCAACCCGACGGCAACGTCACTGCCGAGCACCAGCCCGCACCAGACGAGCTCGCCATTGACAGCATTCGCAGGGGCGAAGTGCCCGGCATCCACTCCATTGTCTGGGACAGCGATGCCGACAGCATCACCATCACCCATGACGCACACTCACGACGCGGGTTCGCCCTCGGAGCCGTCCTCGCAGCCGAATTTGCGGCCAACCACTCCGGACTCCTCACTATGGAACAACTCTTCGAGAGTTGACAGTTTATAATTTAGAAGTGACACTTATAATTTAGAATTGTAATGAAAGATAACGAACAAAAGAAATCTCCCCGCTGGATTGCATGGGGCAAAATGCTCGTCGTCGTAGCCCTCTATATATGGTTCCTCGCATGGGTCGACGCCTGGTGGGGACTCATCGTCGTGCCCTTCATCTTCGACGCCTACATCACGAAGAAGATACCCTGGACCTGGTGGAAAGAGCTCGAGAACCCTGTCACACGCACCATTATGTCGTGGGTCGATGCCATCGTCTTCGCCCTCGTGGCCGTCTATTTCGTCAACATCTATTTCTTCCAGAACTACACAATACCATCATCTTCGCTCGAGAAGAGCCTCCTCGTCGGCGACTACCTTTTCGTCTCCAAGATGAGCTACGGGCCACGAGTCCCGCAGACACCCCTCTCGCTGCCCCTCGTGCAGAACACTCTCCCCAACGGCATGAAATCCTACTCCGAACTCATTCAGTGGGACTATAAGCGTGTCTCGCCCAAACCCGTAAGCCTCAACGACATCGTCGTCTTCAACTACCCCTCCGGAGACACCGTCGTCGCAAACCCCGCCTATCAGGCCGCCGACTTCTATGGTCTCTGCTACGGTTACGGACGCCAGATCATACAGCAGAACTCGCCCCAGATGCCCGTCATCGACAGCCTCACCACGCTGCAGCGACGCCAGCTCGCCGACATCTTCTACGGCGTCGGCCGACAGTATATTGTCGACAATCGTCAGGAGTTTGGCGAGATAATGTCGCGCCCCGTCGACCGCCGCGAGAACTACGTCAAACGCTGCGTAGGGCTCCCGGGTCAGACCCTTGAGATACGCGACCGCATAATATATCTCGACGGCCAACCCAACAAGGAGCCCGACAACGTGCAGTACAACTACCGCATACGCTTTCGCGACCCCCTGCAGCGCGACCTGCCCGAGGCTGTGGCCCATGAGCTGCGCTTGCGTAGCGAGGACCTGCGCGACCTACACCAGACAGGCATCATGCCTCTCACCGACGCCGCACGCCAGCGCCTCCTAAAGGAGGACGACATACTCTCCATCGACGTCGACACCACCGCTCTGCCCGATGACCTCTACCCCCTCAACGGCTTCACTGGCTGGACGCGCGACAACTACGGGCCCGTATGGATTCCCGCCAAAGGCCAGAGCATAGACCTCACGCTCGACAACCTGCCAATCTACGAGCGACCCATCGCCGTCTACGAAGGCAACAGCCTGCGCGTAGACCCCAACGGAACCATCTTCATCAACGACACCGTGGCCACCAGCTACACTTTCCGCATGGACTACTACTGGATGATGGGCGACAACCGCCACTGCTCCGCCGACAGCCGCTACTGGGGCTTCGTGCCCGAGGACCACATCGTTGGCAAACCCATTATGATTTGGCTCTCTATTGATAAAGACAGAGCTTGGTCTGACGGTCGTATCCGGTGGAACAGACTCTTCAGGTGGGTCGACGGGATAAAGTAAAGCTTTGCTGCCAAGCACAGCTCTCTTACAGATGGAACAACTCTTACATTACGTCTGGCGCCACCGCCTCTTCCCGCTCGAAGACTTGCGTACCACTACGGGCGAAGCTGTGGAGGTGATTGACCCCGGACTTCGTAACGCCGATGCAGGCCCAGACTTTTTCAATGCCAAGGTCCGCATCGGCGCTACCGTGTGGGTCGGTAATGTAGAGCTTCACCTTCGCTCCAGCGACTGGGCGCGCCACGGCCACCACACCGATGCGGCTTACAACAGCATCATTCTCCACGTTGCTGAAATCGTTGATACAGACGTCGTCACGGCCGACGGCAAGCTACCGCCTCAATTGCAGCTGCCCATTCCCGAGAGCCTGCGCACCGACTATGCCGAGTTATGTCGCACCGACGACTATCCACGCTGCTGGAGAATCATACCCAAGCTCTCACGCCTGCTCGCTCATTCATGGCTGTCAGCACTCTTGGCAGAGCGCCTGCAGGAACGGGCGGCCAAGGTCGTAGAACGTCTACGCCTCACCGACGGCGATTGGGAACGGGCCTTCTTCATCACCGTAGCCCGCAACTTCGGCTTTGGCATCAACGGTGATGCTTTTGAATATTGGGCCCGTCACCTCCCTCTGCACGCGGCAGCCAAGCATCGCGACGACCCAGTCCAGCTTGAAGCACTGTTTCTGGGCTCGGCCGGACTGCTTGCAGACGAAGCCATACCGCCGTCAGCCCGCACGGCAGCAGCCTCCGATGCTTATCTGAAACGCCTGCGTAGCGAATGGGCCTTTCTGGCTCATAAGTTCCAGCTGCCAGGACCTATAGACCACACTCGCTGGCGTTACCTGCGACTCAGGCCTCAGAACTTCCCGCATCTGCGTATCGTGCAGCTCGCACAGCTTTATGCCCGTCGCACAGCAGGCCTGTCGGCTGTCTTAGCAGCCACCGACCGCGATGCCCTGCACGAGTGCTTTGCTACGAGCGTGAGCGACTATTGGACAGACCACTATCTCTTTGGCCTGCCTTCAGAGCACAAAGCCAAAACGCTCAGCACTGCCAGTCGCGACCTCATAATCATAAACTCCGTTGTTCCAACTCTTTTCGCTTACGGGCAGGAACATCACGACGAGAGCCTGCAAGAACAAGCCGTGGAGCTCCTGGAGAGCCTCAAGGCAGAGCGCAATTTCATCATGCGGCAGTGGCAGCAATGCGGGCTCAGCGTAGATACTGCGGCCGACAGCCAGGCCCTCATACAGCTTAAACGCGAATACTGCGACCGCCTCGACTGCCTTCGCTGCCGATTCGGTTATGAATATCTGAAGGGGATTAGGGATTAGGGATTAAGCAATACTCATATGGAAGAACAAGAACTCCTTTATACTATGGCTCTGACGATGGCATTACGCGGCCACAGCAAATCGCAACGTCTGCTGCTCGAGACCCTCGGCAGCGCCACCGCTGTTTACGAGAATCGTTCAGATGCCAGCCACGTGTTTGAGAACGTGTCTACTCGTGCAGCAGAGTTGCTCGCTGCTCTTCCAAGTTTCATGAGGGCTTGCGAAGAGGAACTAACGTACGCACGCGCCCATAATATAAATGTCCTCGCCATTCAAGACGACAAGCACTACCCCACTCGACTGCGGGCCTGCGACGACGCACCGCTGATCTTGTACTTCCTTGGCAACGCCAACCTGAACGCCGAACATGTGGTGAGCATAGTAGGCACGCGACGCTGCACCGAGCGAGGCCGTGACTTATGCACCGACATGGGGCGAGAAATAGCTTCATTCGACAACAAAGCGCTCATCGTCAGCGGACTCGCCTACGGCATCGACATCGCCGCACACCGAGCTGCGCTCGACAACGGGCTTCCCACAGTAGCAGTGCTGGCCCACGGCCTCGATGAGATATATCCGTCGGCCCACCGCCATACCGCCATAGAGATGCTTGCCAACGGCGGCCTCATCACGGAATTTACAAGTCATACCCCCATCGACCGCCTCAACTTCTTGCAACGCAACCGCATCGTAGCCGGATTGGCTGATGCCACCGTCATCGTCGAAAGCCCCTCTCGTGGAGGCTCACTCAACACCGCACGGTTAGCCTCAGACTACCATCGGGAGGTATTTGCCGTGCCCGGCCGACCTTCCGACAAGAACTCAGAAGGCTGCAATACGCTCATCCGTCGCAATGCTGCCACACTCATCTGCTCCGCAACAGACATGATGAACGACCTCGGCTGGCAAGCGACCAACGAAACAAAAGCACCGCTACAGACTGAGCTATTCCCTGTGTTGAGCCCCGACGAGCAAAAGGTAATGACTGCCCTCCACGCTTCTGATTCCGACCTCTCGCTTTCTGAACTGATGGCGGCAACCGGCCTTCCCATCTTCAAGCTAACACCTCTTCTCGTAGGTATGGAGATGAAAGGTCTCATCAAAAGCCTTGCCGGACAGAAATATCACTTGCACAAATAAGGGTCACCTGACTTAAACGCAAACACGACCGATCGCATCAGAGTGTGCGACCGGTCGTGTTTGCGTTTCTGACCGGTCGCATCGGCAAATGCGACCGGTCATTTTTTATCTATCACTTAGATGCTTCTTTTGGCAGCGTAGCGTTCAGCATCAGCGATCCAAGCAGTGCTGAAGCCACGGTGCCGCAGAGGATGCCGAGTTTGGCCTCGTTGAGCATATCGGCAGCTTCGGCGCCGAGGTAGGTTGGATAGCTCAGGGCGGCAATGAACATCGACACGGTGAAGCCTATACCGCAGATCATGCAGACGCTGGCAAAGGAGCGCCAGTTGCCGCCTTCGGGCATCTGACAAACGCCGAGCTTGATGCTGAGCCACGAGAACGAGAGCACGCCCGTGAACTTACCGATGAGCAGGCCGAGGAACACGCCAAGGGCTACGCCGTGGAAGAGGCTACCAATGCTCATACCAGTGAAGTCGACACCGGCATTGGCAAAGGCGAAGACGGGAATGACGATGTAGTTGATAGGCATTGCAAGCTGGTCCTCGATGTCCTGGAGGGGCGAGATGAGCTGGTCTGAGGCTTTCTCGATGCGGCGCAAGAGCTGTATGTCGCCTTTCTCGAGCACCATGGCACGCTTGCGGTCGGTCTCGGAGAGTTCGATGTCGGGATACTCCTTGAGGTATTCGCGGATATATTCCATATAATAGCGCGTGCCGCGTGTCAGGTTAGCGGGGATGCAGAAAGCGAGGACGACGCCGGCTATGGTGGCGTGGATGCCGGAGTTGAGGACAAGGTACCAGAGTAGGAGTCCGAGCGACATATAGAAAGCCTTGAGGCGCACCTGCCGTTTGTTGCCAATGAGCAGGATGGCCACTACGACGGCAGCAGCGAGGAGATATGGCCAAGCAAGGCCCTGCGAGTAGAAGAGGGCGATGACGATGATGCCGCCGAGGTCATCGGCCACGGCGAGTGCAGCGAGGAAAATCTTCAGACCGAGTGGCACGCGCTTGCCGAACATCGAGAGCACGCCGAGCGAGAAGGCGATGTCGGTGGCCATAGGTATGGCGCAGCCCCGTTCCATCAGGGGATGGCCCAGGCATACGCAGAAGAAGACGATGACGGGCACTAACATACCGCCGCAGGCACCTATGATGGGCAGCAACGCCTTCTGACGTGTGGAGAGCTCGCCGCAGAGAACTTCGCGCTTGATCTCAAGTCCTACGCTGAGGAAGAAGAAGAACATCAGGAAGTCGTTGATGAAGTCCATCAGCGTAAGCGTATGGCCGCCGTGGCTGAACACGTTGAAGCCGCCAATGCTAAGCGACACGGGCTGCTCCCACAGCCAGGCGTAGAACTGGCGCGTAGCAGGCAGGTTGGCGAACATGAGAGCCAGCACCGTGGCTACGATGAGCAGGGCGCTGGCATTGACGTAGCGCCGGATGAGTCCAGCTAACGAGGACTCTAATTTCAGTGAATTATCCATAATATTATATTTAAAAATGAATCTTTCAATTATAGAGCTTGGAGGCTCGGTTCAAAACCCTTAAGCCTTTTCGCCAAAACCCTTAAGCCTTTTCGCCAAAACCCTTAAGCCTTTTCGACAGAACCCTTAAGCCTTTTGCCCAGAACCCTTAAGCCAGCGTCGAAAGCCTGTCAGCGCTTGCAGACAGCCCTCACGACGAACCAGGCGTGAGCGAGGATTGCGCGCGGCCATCCGAAGTGGCGAGCCATGATGCGCAGGCGCTCGACGAGTGAGCGGCGGTGGTTGCGTGTGGTCATGCCCTCGGCGAGGTAGTCGGTCAGGGTTAGCTGTGTGTTGTGGATGCGGAGCTCGCGTCGCTCGGCCTGACGGAGTATGCGGAGGCACCAGTCGTAGTCGGCCGAGAAGCGGTAGCGGAGGTCGTAGGGGTTGCGACGGGCTATGTCGGTGCGGGCATAGAAGCTTTGGTGGCAGACAAGCATACCACTGAGAAAGCCGCGCGAGCAGAGGTTCTCCGGGGCGCTGAGACGGCGGTGGCGCAGGAAGCGGCCTTCGTCGTCGACGAGGTCGGTCTGGCCGTAGATGACGGCCGGCAGGCGCGACTGATTGTAGCGTGTAAGCTGTGCTGCAACATCAGCCAGCGTCGTCTGCGCGTGGAACTTATCGCCGGCATTCAGGAATATGATGTAGTCGCCCTTGGCCGCAGCGAGGGCTTTGTTCATGGCATCGTAGAGGCCGTCGTCGGGCTCACGTATGAGCACGATGTTATGCGGGTGGCGCTGGTCGGTGTTGCGCTCGACATAATGCTGCACCTCGCTGATGGTAGTGTCCGTGGAACAGCCGTCGACGAGGATATGCTCGACGGCGTCGTAGGTCTGGGCTGAGACGCTATCGAGGGTTCGCCGGATAGTCTGTCCAGCGTTGTAGGTGACGGTGGCAACGGTGAAGCGAAGCATTTATTTTTTTAGAATAAAGATTAGAGATTAGGGATTAGAAATCAGGGATTAATTGTCAGGTGATGTCAGAGATTCATAGAGATTGATGTAGCGACGGGCCACGCTGTCGGCATTCCACTGGCTTACGGCCTTGTGAGCAGCAGCCTGCGACAGGCGGTCGTGGTTGTTGCCGTCGAGTACATAGTCGATGCCTGCTGCCAGGTCCTCGGCATCGCAGAAGCGGGCGACGTAGCCAGTGACCTGATGTTCGATCATCTCAGACACGCCGCCTACGTCGAAGCCAACGCAAGGCGTGGCCGTTGCCATAGCTTCCATGACGGTGTTGGGCAGGTTGTCCTCGAGTGTCGGAGTGACAAAGGCATCCACGGCCTGATAGAGGGCGGCCATCTCGGCCTCGTCGCTGATGTAGCCTTTGGTGATTACGGGGAAAGGTATTTCCGAGACGAAGTTCTCGGCCGTCTGGCCTACAACGACGAGCGTCAGCAGGCCCTGCCAGCGATGCAACAGTGGCGAGGCGAGGGCATCAAGCAGGTAGGCCAGGCCCTTGCGCGGATTGGTGACCTTCTGACAGGTAAAAAGGAGCAGACGTCCCGTGGCTGGAAGTGCCAAATGCTGCCGTGCCTCGGCCTTCGGGGCTGGATGAAAGATGGCAGCATCGAAGGTATTGGGTATAGAGAGCACCTGATGCCCTGCAGTGAGAGCGCTCTTACGTGCCTCGGCGGCTATCCACTGGCTGCAACCGACGAAAGCTATCTGCCCACGGGCATAAGCCTTGAGTTTGCTGCGAAAGACGCTGTAGGAGAGGTCGTGGCCCGAGGGCCGCTTAAGTTGCGGACAATGGTGGCAATGCGCCTGATAAGCGGAGCAGGTGCGGGCATAGTGGCACACGCCGGTCACGGGCCACATATCGTGCAACGTCCAGACGACTGGCTTGCCGCTGCTGAGGATTTTGCCAATCTGGCGCATCGACAGCAGACCCTGATTGACCCAATGCAGATGCACCACATCGGCCTCGCGGAACTCTGGCAGGCCAACGATGTCTGCGCCTGCCGTGGCTATGTCCACCTCCCACAAGCCTTTGCGGGTGAAGCCATTGGCCACGAAGATACACAGACGCTCCCACATGAACTTGAGGCGAAGCAGGCGCTGGCGAGGTAGCCGCGAAGTAGTGACTGACGACGTCTGCTTCTCGCGGACAAGCAGACGTGCCTTGGCACCATGCCTGTTGAGCGCATCGGTCAGGCGACGGGCTGCTATGGCGGCCCCACCCGCACACTCGGAAGTGTTTATTAAAAGTATTCGCATCGCTAAGCCCTGTCGGTGGGCTGATGTTGTTATTTGGGTGCAAAGTTACGATTAAAAGTTAAAAAGGAAAGAGAAAAGGGGAAAAAGAAGGTGAAATAAGTCAAAGAAATAAGAAAAATCAAACGAAAGGAAAAAAAATCTCTAAACTCTAAACTCTAAACTCTAAACTTTTCTTACCTTTGCACCGCAATGCCTGCCCAGATGGTGGAATTGGTAGACACGAGGGACTTAAAATCCCTTGGCCAGTGATGGCCGTACGGGTTCGATTCCCGTTCCGGGCACGATGAAATTTGAACAAACCTACAGCGCCAGCGACGACTTTCGCCGCGACGAGCTAACCCGCAAGATCGAGAAATCACTACTCAACCTCACGCTCCCCGAGCTTGAGGCTCTTTATTATCAGATATCTACTCAGACCTTCACTAACGAATAACTAAAACCTTACGAATATGAAACGCCTCTTGACGTCACTCGTAGCGCTGGCTGCCTTCTTGTTGCCGGCGTCTTATGTTTGTGCCCAAACCGTGCCTACGTTCAGCACAGACGATGCCGAGACCTGGTATATCATTCAGTTCCAACGCGGCGAAGCCGCCCTTGCCGACCAGGGCGAGGGAGCTGCCCTGAAGACCGCTTCCATAGACAAGAGCGCCGCCGCGCAGCTATGGAAACTCACGGGCACGACAGGCAACTGCGAAATCATCAGCAAGAACGGTCGCCACATATATTATAATGGTAGCCGCTATGCCGCCTCAAATTCCAAAACGGGCGACCTCAAGCTCGTAAAGACCACCAACAGCGAGTTCGCCCCGGCGTGGGAGATACAGTCGGCAAGCATCGCTGGGCAGTCGATGAACCAGTGGGGAGGATATGGCCTCGACCGCGAACTGGGCTCGTGGAGCGCCGGCGACCCTAACAACCCGCTCGTTTTCATTGACCCGGCCACGCTGCCCGACACCGACCCGTTGCCTGCCAAGCTCACGGAATGGAACACCACGGCCTACTCAACCTTCAGGCCTGAAGAGCCGCTGACGCTGTGGTACACTTCGCCTGTGACCAAGGCCACTGTTGCCGACCCCTGGATGGAATATGCGCTGCCCATAGGCAACGGACAACTCGGAGCCATGATCTACGGCGGCATTCGCCAAGACATCGTTCAGTTCAACGAAAAGACGCTATGGACTGGCTCCTCGTCGAACTACGACCGCGGCAATGGTTACCAGAACTTCGGCCATCTCTACATCGAAGACACCTCTGACCGCTTCGGCACAACGTCGGCCAAAGGAGCAAAGGAATACGTACGTACGCTCGACCTCGCACAGGCTGTGGCCACCGCGGAGTGGAAGAGCAGCGACAAGAGCATCACCTTCCGTCGCGAATACATAGCATCGTTCCCCGACAAGGTTATTGCCGTTCACCTCACGGCCAGCGAGCCTGGACAGCTCTCGAACCGCATCTATCTCTGGAACGCACAGGAGCTTTGTTCTTCCTACGCCGAAGGCTGCGGCACCTTCGAGGGTAAACTCGAGACCGTCTCATACAACGCCCGCATGAAGGTCGTGGCCAAAGGTGGCACCGTGACTACCGACGACGAAGGCGTACACGTGGATGCTGCCGACGAGATTCTCATCATCCTGTCTGCCGGCACCGACTACGACCCCGTGGCCGCCGGCTTCGTCAGCGGCACCGACGGCCTGGCCGCACGCATAGCCTCAGCCGTAGATGCAGCCGCCGGCAAAGGCTGGCAGGCACTCCGCGAGGCGCATGTCGCCGACTACTCGCCCATCTTCGACCGTTGCCGCCTCGAGCTCGACCGAGCCAGCAACAAGAAGACCACCGACAAACTGGTCGACACTTACGCCACGCTGACAGGAAAAGCCGCATTGAAAGCCTCTGTAGACGCACGTATGCTTGAAGCGCTCTATTTCCACTACGGGCGCTACATGCTCATAGCCAGCTCACGAGGCATCGACCTGCCCAACAACCTACAGGGCATATGGAACCACAAGAACAACCCGCCTTGGAACAGCGACATACACGCCAACATCAACATTCAGATGAACTACTGGCCGGCAGAACCGACCAACCTGTCGGACCTCCACGAGCCTTACCTCAACTATCTCTACAACATGGCCGTAGTGCAGCCCGTATGGAAGCAGTATGCACGCTCGTGGCTGGGACAGACGGTAGGTTGGGCCTGCTTCACCGAAAACAACATCTTCGGCAACTGCACCGACTGGATGGCCAAGCAATATCCCGAAGCCGGTGCCTGGAGCTGCGACCACCTCTGGCAGCACTATCGCTACACCCTCGACCGCGACTTCCTTCGCGAGAAAGCCTTGCCAGTGATGATCCCATGCGTACAGATGTGGATGGAGCGCCTCAAGAAAGCAAGCGACGGCACTTGGGAATGCCCCAACGAATGGAGCCCCGAGCACGGGCCCACGGAGAATGCCACAGCCCACTCACAGCAGATCGTGTGGAACCTTTTCGACAAGACCATCAAGGCTATCGAAATCGTCGGCACGGCAGAGGCTGGCGTCACGTCGACCTTCCTCAGCCAGCTGAAGGCTAAGTTCGAGAAACTCGACAACGGCCTCCACACCGAGACCTACCAAGGCACTTTCGGTGCCACGCGCAACGGCGTGAAGACGGGCGACGAAATCCTGCGCGAATGGAAATATACAGATTACGCCACAGGCAACGGCACCGAAAGCGGACATCGCCACCTCTCACACATGATGGCTCTCTACCCCTTCGCCAACCTGCCTGCATCGAACCCTTACTACGAGCCTGCCGTGCGCAGCCTGCGCCTGCGCGGACTGCCCTCCACGGGATGGTCTATGGGCTGGAAGATGAACCTCTGGGCACGCGCTCTCGACCCCGACCAGGTGGTGGAGCTCTTCAAGACGGAGTTCAAGCACAGCACCAGTTACGGCACCGACCAATCTAAGGGCGGCGTCTACTACAACCTCTTCGACTCCCACTCGCCATTCCAGATCGACGGCAACTTCGGCGTCTGCGCCGCTATGGCCGAGCTGCTTCTGCAGAGCCACACCGACACGCTCCAACTGCTGCCCGCCCTACCCTACATCTGGCCCAAGGGCAGCGTGCGCGGCCTGCGTGCCGTAGGCGGCTTCGAAGTCGACGAGACGTGGGAAGCCGGCCGCCTCACAGCAGCCACCATCCGGAGCCTGCGCGGCCAGCCGCTGATGATTGCCTACGAAGGTATCGAGGACTACAAAATCACTAACGCACAAGGCGAAACCGTAGCTACAACTGAAGCGCCCGCCGGCCGCATCGTCATCCCGACGACAGCCGAGGGCGACGTCTTCATCATTACGGTCAAAGGCGAGGAAGATGCCATCAGCGCGGCACGCGCCAAGGAAGCTACATCCAAGCGTTTTTTTGACCTCAGTGGTCGTCCAACGCAACGTCCGGCGGCCGCAAGAGTGGTTGTGACCGGAGGCAAGAAAGTTGCTGTGAAATAATACGTAAATCCCGTTTACTTAAAGGGGCTGTGTCCAGATATTCAAGACACAGCCCCTTTTTGTTTGTCAGCCGTTCAGCGCTGCGGGTCGTCGTATTGTATCTGCAGCTCCTCGAGGCGCTTGTGGAGCTGGCGTTGCAGGCGTTCCATGCCGGGTTGGCCGTAGAGGTTGTGCATCTCGTGCGGGTCGTTCTTTAGGTCGTAAAGTTCCCAGGCATTGACGTCGTGGCCGTAGAAATGGATGAGTTTGTAGCGATCGGTGCGCAGACCATAGTGGCGTCGCACGTCGTGCTCGGCCGGATATTCGTAGTAGTGGTAGTAGATGGCATCGCGCCATCGGCTTATTTTCTGCTTGTCGGCTTTGGTTGCAGCCTTGCCCTTTAGCAAAGGCAGGAGCGAAACGCCCTGAATGTCGGCCGGCACGGGAGCGCCTGCGAGCTCGAGGAACGTTGGTGCGTAGTCGATGTTTTGCACCATTTCATCGATTGTGCCGCGACGTTCGAGGCCCTGCGGCAGGCGCATAACGAGGGGCGTAGAGAGGCTTTCCTCGTACATGAACCGCTTGTCGAACCATCCGTGTTCGCCCATGTAGAAGCCTTGGTCGGAGGTGTAGACGACGAGGGTGTTGTCGAGGAGTCCGTGCTCCTCGAGATAATCGAGCACGCGGCCTACCTGCACGTCGAGTTCGTGGACAACCTTGGCGTAGTCGCGCATGTAGCGTTGGTATTTCCATTCGAGCAGGCGTGCGTCGCGGCTGCCGTCGACAGCGCTGGACGATTGGCGAGGCAGGAAGTTGTAGTCGGTGCCCCACTCTTCATAGAACTGGCGTGAGAGCGGGACGTAGAAGTCGTCGTAGCGGCGGCGCTCCTCCTTGTTGAGGCGCCCTATCATGTTCTGGTAGGACTGCGAGAGGCGTGTGCGTGGCGTCTCCGTGGGCGAGACGAACATCTTTGTGTCGTAGACGATGTCCATGTCCTTGCCTATCTCCATCTCAGTCTTGCCTGCAGCCTCGCGGCCTGCGTAGTCGTCGTGGAAGTCAGGCGGCAGGGGGAAGGTGCGGTCCTCGTAGAGGCGGAGGTCCTCGAGTGCGGGCAGCCAGGCGCGGTGGCAGGCTTTGTGGTGGATGAAGAGTGCGAAGGGCTTTGGTGTCTCTCTTCTTTCCTCTATCCACTCCAGCGCCTTGTCGGTGATGATGCGCGTGACGTATCCGCTGTCGACGGCGCGCGTGCCATCCATGTGTATGAATTGCGGATTATAGTAGTCGCCCTGGGCCGGCAGTATCTCCCAATGGTCGAAACCTGTGGGCGTGCTTACGAGGTGCCATTTGCCTATGAGGGCTGTCTCGTAGCCGGCGCGCTGCAACAGCTTAGGCATGGTCTGTTGCGAGCCGTCGAAGATGCCGTGTTCGTTGTTGGTGAAGCCGTTCTTGTGACTGTGCTTGCCGGTGAGCATACAGGCACGACTGGGTCCCGAGAGCGAATTGGCGACATAGCTGTGCGTGAAGCGCACGCCGTCGGCAGCTATGCGGTCGAGGTTAGGTGTCTCTATGAAGCGTCGGTCGTAGCACGACATCATCTGTGCCGTGTGGTCGTCGGTCATGATGTAGACGATGTTTGGGCGCGAAGCCGGGTCTGCTGATGCAGCGGCTTGGGGGGTGGCAGTGGCAGCCTGCGCCAGCAGCGGCGTGGCAGGCAGCGAGAGCAAAAGGAAACGCTTGTTCATAGAAGAGTTGAAACGATGATAGGTTATGATGTTGAATAGTTAAGGCATTGAATGGTTGAAATGTTTAACGATGGCTCAAAAGTACAAAATATTTCCGTGCGGGAATGCATAAAAGCGTAAAAAACTGTGTAAGAGGGACAAAAAAAAGCTTACGGTGCATATTTTTTATCGTTTCTCTTTTCTTTTTTCATTAATTTGTCGTACCTTTGCCGCTGATTTTAGGATACTTTCGCCCTGAGACAGGGCCAACGAAAACCAAAAAGAACATGCTTAAGAAAGCAATAATACTGTTGTTTGGACTTAGTTCCGCCACTTTCGCTAACACCCCTATCCGCCACCGCGTAGCACTACCTACGCCGGATTTGCTGACTACGCCCGTTGCCGTGCAGGAGCGTATGTCGGCCGTGCTGGCGCCTGCTCTGCAGTCTCTGCCGGGCAAAGAGTTGGTCACCACCGCCTCAACATTCACCTCAGCCATAGCCACCGACCTCATAGAGGCTGCCAAGCGCCACATAGGAGCACGCTACAGCCGCGGCAGCAACGGTCCCTCAGCCTTCGACTGTTCAGGCTTCACGAGCTACGTCTTCAAGCGCCTCGGCATAACCCTCAAGCGTTCCTCGCGCGAGCAGGTGACACAAGGCGAAGCCGTAAATAGCCGCAACGAACTGCAGCCCGGCGACCTCGTCTTCTTCGGCCACGGCCGCAAGGGTGTCAGCCACGTCGGCATCGTAACGGATGTCAACGCCGAGACGGGCCTGTTCAGCTTCATTCACGCCAGCACATCGCGGGGCGTGCGCATCGACACGAGCGACGACAGCTATTGGGCACGGCGGTTCGTAGGGGGGCGCCGCCTGCTCGGAGTGGACGACAATTAAGCGCTTAAGCGGACAATTCAAAACTGATGTACAACATAATGGCCGATTAGGGTTCGGCCAAAAATATATTACTCGCAAATAAAAAGGGTCACTGCCAAGCATGCCTTGGCAGTGACCCTTTTTTTGTACGTCGCATAAAATAGCGCAGAGAGGTTAATCAGATAAAGGCCAAAGCTGACGTGGCAAAAGTCTGTCGGCAGAACCCTTAAGCCTTTCCTCCGAAACCCTTCGCTCGGCGCTTGCGACGCTTCTTCGAGCGAAGCGAGTCTGAAGAAACCTTTTTGCAGAAACCCTTAAGCCTTTTGCCGAAAACCCTTAAGCCTTTTGCCAGAAGCCCTTAAGCCTTTTGCCGAAAACCCTTAAGCCTTTTGCCGAAACCCTTAAGCCTTTTTGCCGAAACCCTTAAGCCTTTTTGCCGAAACCCTTAAGCCTTTTTGCCGAAACCCTTGGCCATATCGGTTGTTCGGTCGCGACCGAACAACCGATATGCCCGCACTTCAAACAAACAATGCCTAATCCCTAAATCCTTTTGGCAAAGTCTCGCCAGCCTCGCCGGCCTGTGATGTAAGGAAGCGAAGCTGTGAGTAAGAGGTCCACCGGCGGCACTTCGTCGGCATCGCGTTCAGAAGGAGTCCTCGGTGAGGATGCGCTCGAGGTCTTCGGCAGAGATTCGGAGGCTGAGGTTGCCTCGGAAGGCCACTGAGATGCCGCCCGTCTCCTCGCTGACGACGATGGCCAGTGCGTCGGTCTCCTGCGAGATGCCCATGGCTGCGCGGTGGCGCAGGCCCAGTTCCTTAGGCATGCTCATGTCGTGCGTCACGGGAAGGATACAGCCGGCTGCCGTGATTCGCTGGTGCGAGATTATCATGCCGCCATCGTGCAGCGGCGAGTTCTTGAAAAAGATATTCTCAATCAGGCGCTGCGAGATACGTGCATCAATGAGCTCGCCCGAGCGAATGAAGTCGTTGAGCGGCAACGACCGCTGGATGACGATGAGCGCCCCCACTTTCTGCTTCGACATCGAGAGGCATGCCATGACGATGGGGATGATGTCCTCGCGCGTGTGCGTCGTCTTCTTCTCGCCGCTGAAGAAACGGACGAGCGAGCGCACACGTTGGTGAGTGCCTATAGAGTAGAAGAACTTGCGAATCTCGTCCTGGAAGAGGATAAGCAGGGCTATGGCACCCACGCTGACGATGCGGTCGAGCAGCGTGCCCAGCAGGCGCATCTCAAGCACCTGGGAGATGAACAGCCAGAAGACGACGAAGATGAGCACGCCGAAGAAGATGTTGAGCGAGCGCGACTCCTTCATCAGCCGGTAGCAATAGTAGAGGATTATTGCCACCAGCAGTATGTCGAGTATGTCCTTTATGCCTATTGAGAAAAACACGGTGTCTGAACGGATATTGAGAGTTGGGAATATTTAAAAGAAGGAATAGCAGTAGAGGATTTATCAGGCGTGGAGCGCGTTTACTATGGCCACCGCCTCGGCTGCTTCGCGCACATCGTGGACGCGCAGGATATGTGCTCCGGCCTGCAGGGCTACGGTGTTGAGCACCGATGTGCCGTTGAGCGCAGCCTCAGGGTCTGTGCCGAGCAGGCGGTAGATCATGGACTTACGCGAGATGCCGACGAGGAATGGCGTCTGCGGGAAAAGGCTGACCAGGCGTGGCAGCGCAGCCATGAGGGCGTAGTTCTCGGCCAGCGTCTTGCCGAAGCCGAAGCCCGGATCGAGGACGACATCGGCCACGCCGGCAGCATAAAGCTCCTGAAGGCGCCCTGCAAAGAACTGGGCCACGCGGACGTCGACAGGAACATCGGTGGCGGCCTCGGCAGGCGGCGCCGACATATTGGTATTCAAGCCCAAGGGATTGTGTGTCAGCACGTACGGGACGCCCAGCTCTGCCACGGCAGCTGCCATGGCGGGGTTGGCACAACCGCTAACATCGTTGATCATGGCCACACCGTAGTCGCAGACTACACGTTGGGCCACCGACGGGCGGAAAGTGTCGACGCTGACCACGGCATCCGGCAGGGCCGAGCGCAATGCTTCGAGGGCTGCCGACAGGCGCGAGAGCTCCTCGTCGGCATCGGCAGCAACGGCGCCGGGACGCGTACTGACGGCACCGACGTCGAGAATCGAGGCTCCCTGCTCCAGCAGCCTGCGGGCGCGGGCCACGAGGGCGTCGGCACCCGAAGCCACCGGCGTGCGGCTCCCCGCGAAGAAGGAGTCAGGCGTGGCATTGAGTATACCCATGACGAGGGGCTTGTCGAGCGTCACCAGTTGGCCTGCCAGATGTATTGTAGTCTGCATTAGTGTCCTGTTTTTGCTATTTTGGCCGCATTAGCGCTACAAAGGTAGCAAGTTTTTTCGTTTCTGTTTAATTTTTTTTGCAAGATTTGCAGTTTATGCGTATTTTTGTAGCCAAAATGCGACCGACAGCTGATTAACTACGATGCAACGACTGCTCATAGCCATCTGTGCCCTTTTCCTGGCCTTAGCGCCTGCCGCAGCCAAGCGGAAAGCCACTACCGTAAGACTTGAGACCACGGCCGGCACTATACGCGTTGAGCTGAGCGACGAGACGCCCCACCACCGCGACAACTTCGTGAAGCTCTGCCGACAGGGCTTCTACGACGGCACGCTCTTCCACCGCGTCATCAAGGACTTCATGATACAAGGCGGTTCGTGCGACGCACGCGTAGAGCAGCGCGGCGACTCGCTCATCTCGCCTCCGCGCAACAAGGTGCTGGGCGACTGCGACCCCGGCTACACGCTGCCCGCCGAGTTCAACCTGCCATGGCTCTTCCATGAGCGCGGAGCGCTGGCCGCAGCACGCGAGGGCGACGACGTCAACCCCGAGATGCGCAGCTCAGGCTCGCAGTTCTACATCGTCTACGGACGCTCGTGGGGCGAAAACTCGCTCGGCAAGATGCGCGCCACGCTCGACGAGAAAGGCATAGAGATGAACCGCGAGATGTGGGACGCCTACCTCAGCCGCGGCGGAGCGCCCCACCTCGACGGCACATACACCGTCTTCGGCCACGTCATCGACGGCATGAAGGTGGTAAAGCTGATCCAGGCCATGCCTACCGACAAGGACGACCGCCCGCTGACCGACGTCGTCCTGCTGCGAGCCATCGTAGAGAAAAACAAATGAGAATCAGGTCGCACAAAACAAGAATTAGATAACACATTCAAGTATTCCCAAAGCAAGCAGAGCTTGCCAAACATCCGTAAGAATGAAATTGCAAAGGACCATACACCTTTATGCGCTCGCGCTGGCGGCACTGACGCTGCACGCCTGCATCGACCACGAGCCGGCTAATGCCGAATGCGACATCGAGCGATGCTGGATCCACCTGGACCAGCCCGAGGACATCTTCTACCACGACTATGACACCCTGGCCGGAGAGCCCATCTCCGTCGACCGCCCGGCAGAGAAATTGGTGCCTACATCGCTCGACAGCATCGTATTCACCACCCGCTGGAACGCCACCGTAAGCCAGCCCGTGCCCCTCTTCATCGAGGTCACGCCCGGAGCCAAACTGTTTATCCTTCAGGGCGGACGCGAGGTGCCATTCGTAAGCGGCACCCCTGTTGACCTCCACGCCACAGCCGTAGGCGAGTATGCAGAGCAGCACTTCGTCGTACGCTCGGAAGACGAGATATGGAGCCGGCACTACCGCATAAGCATACAGGTGCCGCCCATGCCGTCCTACCCGCCCGAAGGCTTCGAAATCAAGTTCGAAGGATATGAGCTCAACAGCAACGGACAGTACTACGTTTGGACCGAGACGAACCCCTTCCTGGCCGAAATACAATGGGCCAACGGCAACCCCGGATTCCGCATGAGCAAGAGCTCGGCCAAGCCCGATGAATACCCGACCGTGGCCGTGCCTGAGGGAGGCGTCGACGGAGGCCCATACCTTAAACTAACAACCCGCGACACGGGAGGCTTCGGCCGTATGGTAAATATGCGCATCGCCGCCGGCAACCATTTCATCGGGAGCTTCGACGTAGGGCAAGCCCTCAACGGACAGGCCGGCGCCCTCGCTGCAACGCGCTTCGGGCAGCCCTTCGCACACAAGCCCACACGCCTGCGCGGATTCTATAAGTTCAAGCCCGGAGCCGTGAAGCAGGACCGCCAAGGCAACCCGATGGACGAGGCCGACGTCTGCGATATCTACTGCGTCTTCTACCGCAACACCGATGCCGACGGAAACCAGGTGCAGCTCGACGGCGCCAACATCCTCACGAGCGAGAACATCGTCGGACTGGCACGCCTCAACCACGCCGAGGTCGACACCAGCGGCGAGGCCTGGCTGCCCTTCGACTTGCCCGTGAACTACAACACGGAGGTCACCGAGGACGACGTCAAGGAGCGACGCTACTCCGTCACGATGTGCTTCTCGTCGAGCATCGACGGAGCCTACTTCCGCGGAGCCATTGGCTCGGAACTCTGTGTGGACAACATAACGCTGGAGTGCGAGTATTAATGAATTAGGAATTATGGATTAGAGATTAGAGATTAAAGGACAGGAAACTGCATAATGACAATGAAACTGAAGACTATCATATCGTGCTTGATGCTGATGGCTGCGGCCACGGCCTCAGCACAGACCGAAGATAAATACGCCGAATGGGGACCTACTAACCGCGAGACTCAGAGCGGCGTAATCATCAGAGCCGGCTATGTCCTCGGCGGCACTACGCCACTGCCACTGCCGGCAGAGATTCGTAGCATCAATGAATTCAAGCCTCTCGGCGGCATCACCATAGGTGCCGACGCCTACCGTATGCTCTCGCGCCACTGGGGGCTGCAGCTGGGATGGCATTTCTTCTACGAAGGCTTCCACACGGGAGCCACCGTTAAGAACTACCGAATGGGCATCACCAAGGACGGCAACTACCTCGAAGGAAACTTCACCGGCACCGACATCACCGACACCAAGATGCTGGGCTCAACAATCCCCCTCACGGCCACCTACCGACTGTCGCCACGCTGGAACGTCAGCGCCGGACCGTTCCTGTCGATGCTTTACTACAAGACGTTCGAGGGAGAGGTCTACGACGGCTACCTGCGCGAAGGTAACCCAACAGGCCAGAAGGTGGAGATGACGCGCGACAACCCCGCCACCTACGACTTCAGCGACGACATGCTCAACTGGTATTGGGGCATACAAGTGCTGTTCGACTGGAAAGCTATGCGCCACATGAATGTCTTCGGAGGCGTCGACTGGGCCTGCAGCGGTGTCTTCCCTGCGACATTCCAAACCGTGGAATTCAAGATGTTCCCCATTTATGCCAAGATAGGTCTGGCGTATAGGTATTAATTAATTGCCGCATTTAATTATGGATTAGAGATTAAGGATTAGGGATTAGAGATTAGGGCAAGCAAGACTTGTGGCACTCATATGAACTAACATAAAACTAAAAGAAATGAAAAAACGCGTTTTTTCGCTGCTGATTGTGGCTATGATGGCCGTGGCAGCAGCCGCTCAGAGCCAGGTGAAGTACGTATTCTACTTCATTGGCGACGGCATGGGCGTCAATCAAATCAACGTCACCGAGACCTACCTGGCAGCCCTCAAGGGAAAGATAGGCTTCGAACCTATCCTCATGTCGAGCTTCCCCGTCGTGGGCCTCGTCAACACTTACTCCGCAACAAACGGCGTGACCGACTCCGCCGCCGGCGGCACGGCCCTGGCCTGCGGCAAGAAGACCAAGAACGGAGCCATAGGAATGCTCGAGGACCTCGAGACGCCCTGCACCAGCATCGCCGCCTGGGCTAAGAAGGCCGGCAAGGCTGTCGGCGTGGCAACGAACGTCAGCATCACGCACGCCACGCCCGCCTCGTTCTATGGCCATCAGCCAAACCGCAATATGTACTACGAGATTGGCGAAGACCTCTGCAAGAGCAATGTTGACTTCTTCGCCGCTGCCGACTTCCACAAGCCACACTCTAAGGACGGCGGTGCCTCCCTGCATGAGCAGGCAAAGGCTGCCGGCTACACGATCCTCACAGGCGGCTACAAGGAGTATGAGAAGAAAGGACGCAAGGCCGCCAAGCTCATCCTCTTCCAAAGCGATGCCAAGAACAAGAAGCTCGACAGCGAACAGCTCCCCTACGCCCTCGACCAGGACAAGAACGACCTCACGCTGGAGCAGATCACGCGTGCCGGCATCAACTACCTCATGGGCAAGCAGACCGACGGCTTCTTCTTCCAGATCGAAGGCGGCATGATCGACTGGGCCTGCCACCGCAACGACATCGGCAGCTGCATCAACGAAGTGCTCGACATGGACAAAGCCGTGAAGGTCGCCTACGAGTTCTATCAACAGCACCCCGACGAGACCATCATCGTCATCTCGGCCGACCATGAGACAGGCGGCCTCGTCATGGGCAACGGGCCGTATGAGATCCACACTGACCTGCTCCGCTTCCAGCGCAAGAGCATCGACGAACTCAAATGGATGCTCAACGAGCAGTACAAGAAGAACCCCAAGGCCTTCACGTGGAAGGCTGTGGAGAAAGTTCTCCGCACGGAGATGGGCTTCGGAGCCGGCATCAAGCTGAGCGATAAACAGCGCGAACGCCTTGATGGCCGATGGGAGGCCATTGAGAAAGCCATGGCCGATGGCAACACCACCGACGAGCAAAAGAAAGCCATCCGCGACCGCATCAACGACCTGGGCGAGACAACGAAGCACATCCTCTCTGAGGTGGCTCGCATCAGCTGGGCAAGCGGAGGCCACAGCAACGGCTACGTGCCCGTCTACGCCGTAGGACCTGGCACAGAGGTCTTCCAAGGGCGCATCGACAATATCGAGATTGCGCCCACTATGGGACGCATTGCAGGTTACGAAGTAGAGTAATCTGGGGGCGGCCCCCCACCGCATCGCATCGCTCAAAGATGCTTTGAGGGTATTGAATTGTGAACTTCAGATCAGGCCGTTGGCCTTGATAAAAAAAGACGACCGGACGTGTCATCAAACACGTCCGGTCGTCTTTCTGTACACATACGGTCGCGCAGACCTATACGTGCGGTCGTATGTTTAAATCCGAGCCTGCTTCGTTGGCAAATCCAGCAGGTTGAATGAGAGAATTCAGCAGGCTTATTTTGCAAATTCTGCTGGCTCCATCGGCTAATGCAAATGGCAGAGCCCGGCCTTAGCCTAAGAGTTCGTTTATGAAGATGAGAGCTATGGCGGCAGGGGCAATCCACCGGATGAGGAAGAAGAACGAGACGAAGAGCCAGCGGGGATAGCGGAGTGTGTGGTGGTTCGTCAGCTCTTCTATCACCAACGATTTGGGCAGGCGCCAGCCTACGAAGAGGCTCAGCACGATGCCGCTCAGGGGCATTATCCAGAGGGCCGTGACGTCGTTGAACGCGTCGAAGAAGCCTCGGCCGAAGAAAGGCCGGAAATCGGCCAGCGGCCCGAAGGAGAGTGCGCAGAGCGAGCAGAGGACAGCGGTGGCGAGGGTCATGTAAGTGGCGGCGCGTCGGCGGGAGGTGCCGTAGCGGTCGACGAAGAAAGCCGTAACCTCCTCGTGCATGGAGATGGTACTCGTAAGGGCTGCCAGCACAAGCAGGACGTAGAACATCAGCGAGAACACGTAGCCCAGCACCGGGGTGCTGCCGAATAGGCTGTTGAAGATACTGGGCAGCGTTACGAAGACTAGGCCGGGACCTGCGTCGGGGCTTACGCCCTCAACCGAGAACACGGCCGGGAAGACGATAAAACCGCTCAAGATGGCCACCATCGTGTCTATGCCTACGACGTTGGCGGCAGTCTTCATCAAGGGCACGTCGGGCTTGAAGTAGCTGGCGTAAGTGGCCAGGCAGCCTATGGCAATGGACAGCGAGAAGAAGGCTTGCCCTAAGGCTCCGAGAACCACATTGGAGTCGATCTTCGAGAAGTCCGGCTTGAGCAGGAAGTCAACGCCGCGGGAAGCTCCAGGCATTGTCAGCGAACCTATGGCCAGAAGGAGCATGAGCAGGAAGAGTAAGGGCATGAGCACTTTGGAGAAACGTTCGATACCGTTTTGCACGCCACGCTCTATAATAATATGTGTCAGAGCTATAAAGACGAGGGCGAACACCAGGGGCGAACACGTGGAGGAGCAGAAGTCGGAGAAATAGGCCGAAGCATCGGTGACCGAGGCCAGCGAGCCTGCGGCGGCGCTGAGAGCGTACTTCAGAACCCAACCGGCAACGACGGCATAGTAGCTGAGAATGAGCGTCACGCAGATCATGCCTGCATAGCCGGTGAGAGGCCAAAGGCGGTTGAGACGCTGCCTCAGCCAGCTGAAGCGCCCGGGAGCCGACGGATTCTCACGCACCAGCTGCTCGTAGGCCGAAGCGATGTCGGTGTGAGTACGCCGGCCTATGATAAATTCAGCTGTCATCATAGGCAAGCCCAGGAAGATGACACAGGCGAGATAGACCAATATGAAGGCCGCCCCGCCATGCTGGCCCGTCTCGACAGGGAAGCGCCAGATATTCCCCAGCCCTACGGAACTGCCTGCGGCAGCCATGACGATGCCTATGCGCGTAGCGAAATTGCCTCTGTGCTTGTCCATTTATGCTTATATGTTACTATGAGGAGTTAGCCCCCCTACAACTTGACGACTTAACTCCAGAGATCCATGATTTAAATGATGCCCAATTCTTTAACGAAGATCGCGCTCATGGCCAAGGGGATGAACCAACGAAGGAGGAACACGAATGAGCTGACAGTCCAGGCGGGGACGTGGATGGTGCCGGAGTTGGTGAGCTGTGTGTCGATAATCTGGCGGTCGAGACGCCAGCCCACGAACAGCGAGATAATCAAACCTCCGAGCGGCAGGAAAATCTTTGCCGACACGAAGTCGAAGAAATCAAAGAACGTGAGCCCGAACAGCGGCCGGCAGTCAGCCAGCAGTCCGAAAGACAGACTGCAGAGCGAGCCTATGACAATGCAGACGACAGTGACAATCGTCGTGGCCACCGGACGGCTCAGCTTGAAATGCTCGAGCAGGAATGCCGTAGGAGGCTCGTGGATGCTCACCATGCTCGTCAGAGCCGCCAGCAACAGTAGCAGATAAAACATCACGGAGAAGAACCAGCCAAGCACAGGCACGCTGCCAAAGGCGATGCGGAAGACGTGAGGCAGAGTGATGAACACCAGCCCCGGGCCCGCATCGGGCGTCACGGTCTCGACCGAGAATACAGCCGGAAACATGATGAATCCGGCCATGATGGCAACGACGGTGTCGATGACGGCTACGCTGAGCGCCGTCTTGGGCAAGCGGGCGTCGTCGGTAAAATAGCTGGCGTAGGTGCACAGACAGCCCATCGCTATCGACAGCGAGAAGAAAGCCTGCCCCATGGCGCTCAGTATGACGGTAGACGTCAGCTTGGAGAAGTCGGGCTTCAGCAGGAAGGTCAAGCCCTCGCGAGAGCCGGGCATCGAGAACGAGAACACCACCAGCAGCGCTATAATCAGCAGCAACAGAGGCATCATCAGCTTCGACGACCGCTCTATGCCGGCCTGCACACCGCGGATGATGACGAAATGACACAACAGGATGACCACGGCCATATACACCAACGGCTCCCAGGTGGCACCCGAGAAAGCCGAGAAATAGGCCGCGCTGTCGCTGATGCTGTCGAGACCGCCCGTCACGGCCTCAACCAGATACTTCATGGTCCAACCGGCCACAACGCTGTAGTAGCAAAGGATAAACCATGAGGTGAAGACGCCGAGATAGCCCTGGACAACCCAGCCTGAACGCGGCGCCAGCTGCCGGTAAGCATCGGCGGTATTCTTGTGGGTATGGCGCCCGATAATGAACTCCGACACCATCAGAGGCAAACCCAGCAGCACGACACAAAGGACATAGACCAGGATGAAAGCCGCGCCGCCGCCTTCGCCCACCTCCGTGGGGAAGCGCCACACGTTGCCCAAACCTACGGCCGAACCTGCCGAGGCCAGCACTATTCCGAGTTTGCTACTGAAATTAGCTCTTTTTTTCATAATCGGCTGCAAAGTTAAGGATTATTGTTGTACTTTTGCAACAAAATCATAACAATCTGCTACAATCATTAAATTTATACGCCTATAATGCTTTCATTTATTAAAAACTACCATGCTTCCGTGCTCACGGCAGTTGCCATAGCTATTCTCTCACTCGTGCACGTCCCCGAGTTACCGCCTGACATCGAGGTTCCACTGATAGACAAATGGACCCACATGCTCATGTACGGCACATTGTGCATCATCATCTGGGCTGAATACTGGCGCAGCCATAGCAGCGACAACAGGGGAAACAGCCTGCGGGAAAAAGCCCTTCATTTCACTGCTTTCGCCATAGCGGCGCCAATAGCCTGGGGCGGAGCCATGGAGCTCTTGCAGGCCTACGCCACCACCTACCGCAGCGGCGACTGGCTCGACATGGCCGCTAACGCCATCGGTGTCCTCGCCGCCACACCGCTCGGCATAGTCTTAGGGCGCTTCATTGGAAAGAGGAAATAGTTGCAATCGCAACTTACAGCCTGACAAAAAGACATTAGAACAAGAAGAAAAAGAGAAAAAAGCTGAAAAATTTGGCCAAACGCACACAAATAACTATTTTTGCCCCAAATAAGCCTTAAATGATGCATATAAAAAGTTCCATCATAAAACTATTCACGCTGATTACCCTGGCCGCAGCTTCATGTCTGCCTCAGACAGCTATGGCCGACACGCAGCGCCGCGACAGCACCGCCAGGCGCTCGATAGTCAGCAGGCTGCGTATTCAGGACCAACGCGAACTGCTTGATTTTCGGCATCAGATGCTGACGTCGGCTCAGCCCGTAGAGATAAAGCAGCAAGGACGATACCTTTGTGTCACCAGTCGCTACGCGCAGCTGCTGCCCGTCTACAGCTCCAGCGGCACCTTCTACTCATCGGTCCGCCTCAGCAAAGGCACCAACTGGCTGAGCGGACTGCCCCGCGGCTCGTATTTCATCAACAACCGCAAATTCACTATCAACTAACGTTTTCTCCTTATTCGCCATATACCGATGAACGAGGGAAATACAATAGATATTGACAGCATAGTGCGCGAGCGCGCTGGCCGACGGGCACGTTGGATTCCGCGCTTCGTAACGCGGTGGCTCGAACGTTTCATCCATCAGGACTTTATTAATCAATACCTCGAACAAGGACACGAGGGCGTTGATTTCTGCGAAGGCGCAATCGAATACCTGGGCGTCACGCTCACCATTGAAGGGCTCGATAACCTTCCCGCCGATGCCTCGCCAATGACCTTCGTAAGCAACCACCCCCTTGGAGCTATTGACGGCATTACGCTCGGCGGAATAATAGGGCGTCGCTATGACGGGCGCGTGAAATACCTCGTTAATGACCTGCTGATGAACCTCAAGGGTCTCGCGCCCCTGTGCATTGGCATCAACAAATTCGGAGGCCAGTCGCGCAACTTTCCACAGCAGGTGACCGACGCATTCGCTAGCGACAACCACATAATCATGTTTCCCGCCGGACTCTGCTCACGCCTGATTGACGGGCAGATTCACGACATTCCCTGGAGCAAAGCCTTCGTAACGAAAAGCATCCAAGCACAACGAGACATCATACCAGTACACTTCATTGGCGAGAACTCGCCACGCTTCTACAAGATAGCTCAATGGTGCAAACGCTTGCACCTGAAATTTAATGTGGCAATGCTGACCCTGCCCGACGAGATGTACCGCTCGCGAGGCAAGCACTACACCGTGCGCTTCGGCAAGCCTATCCCTTACCAGACATTTGACAAGAGCCGCACGCCGGTACAGTGGGCACAATGGGTTGAGGAAGAAGTGTATAGGATTTAAACGGACAAATAACATATATATGGAAACAATTATATCTCCAATACCAGTTTATGTCCTCAAGAGCGAACTGACCGAGGACCGCCGCCTGCGCTTCACCAACAAATCGGGCAACGAGGTCTACGTCGTAACATGGCAGAACGCGCCTAACGTTTGCCGCGAGATAGGCCGACTGCGCGAGATAGCCTTCCGCGCTGCGGGCGGTGGCACCGGCAAGGCCCTCGACCTCGACGAGTTCGATACCATGGAGGAGCCCTACAAGCAGCTCCTCGTATGGGACCCCGACACAGAGGCCATCGTGGGCGGCTACCGCTACCTTCTCGGCCCCGAGGTGCGCTTCGATGACGACGGGCAGCCCATCCTGGCCACATCACACATGTTCCATTTCTCCGAACGCTTCATCCACGACTATCTGCCCTATACCATAGAACTCGGGCGCAGTTGGGTCTCGCGTGAGTACCAAAGCACGCGCGCCGGAGCCAAGGCCATCTTCGCTCTCGACAACCTGTGGGACGGACTCGGAGCCCTTACCGTCGTGAAGCCCAATGTGCGTTACCTCTTCGGAAAAGTGACGATGTACCCGAGCTACGACCGCGTGGCTCGCGACATGATCCTCTTCTTCCTGCAGAAACATTTTGCAGACCCCGACCAACTCATTCTTCCTATGCACCTGCTGCAGATCGAGGCTGACCGGACACAGCTGAGCAAGCTCTTCTCAGAAGATGACTTCAAGGCCGACTACAGAATCCTGAACCGGGAAGTGAGGGCTCGCGGCTACAACATCCCGCCTCTGGTGAATGCCTACATGGGCCTCTCCCCTACCATGCGCATGTTCGGCACAGCCATCAACGATGGCTTCGGCGACGTCGAAGAGACGGGCATCCTCATCGCCGTCGATGAGATTCTCGACGACAAACGCATCCGCCACATCGACAGTTTTGCCGCTGAGCACCCCGAAGCCGTAGCTATGGCTCAAAGTATCTCGGGTGCCGACCACATAATCAAGTAGACCGCGCTCAAAACGGCCTTGCCACAAGCTCATTAATACCCCTAACGAATAACAAACCTCTAACGAATAACAAACCTCTAACGAAAGACCCCCGCCAGCCAGTTGGCCAGCGGGGGTCTTTCGTTGGAAGCGAACCATCGTCTGAAGGGTGATGACTATTTTGCTGCCATGGCCCATCATCAAGCCCTTGAACGAAGAACGCTTATTCTGCTATTGCTATCGTAACGCGGTTCTTGTCGTTCTCCGAGAAAGGCTGAACGGTGTCGCCCTTGGCATCTACGGTGATGCGGTCGGCAGCGATGCCGGCATCGGTGAGAGCCTTGGCCACATTCTCTGCACGACCCTTGGAATAGCCCATATTAATCTGGGGATTACCGGTGCCTATGTCGGCATAACCTGTGACGGCCACCTTCGTGCCGGGGTTATCCTTGAGGAACTGTATGAGGCGGTCTACCTTGGCTTTCTCAGTACCTATGGGAATAGTCTCGCGTATAGCATAGAAAATCTCGGTGCGCAGCTCGGGCTTCTTCACGACGGGCACGGGCTTCGGTTCTTCCTTCTTGACTACGGGAGCCGGCTCGGGCTCAGGCTCTACGACAACAGGAGCAGCCACAACAGGCTTTTTCTTGAAGCCGAACTTATAGGCCAGACCGAGCTGGGCAGTCAGCTGCCAGTCGTCCTTTTGGTTGACCTGCGAGTTGTAGCGGTCGCTAAGGCTGTTGGCGCTCACCTCGAGGTTGACGCTCCAGTGCTTGGCGATATTGTAGTCGAGCATAGCGCCCACGCGGGCGTTGTGGCTCAGGCGATAGTCTTCCCATGCGAAAGGCAGGGCATAGGCGCTGTTGATGAGGTCGTCGTTGTTCCACGCATAGTTCAGGCCCACACCTCCGATGAGGTACACGTTCAGCGGATAGTAGTCCTTGCGGCCGAAGAGCGTGCAGAGGTTCAGCAGCAGGTCGAGGTCAGTGGTGACGTAGTTGTAGTTGTACTCGAAATCGGGCTTGATGCCGCTCTTGTTCCAGATACCGTTGACATGGAGGCGGGCACCTACGACAGGCGTAAAGAACGCGCCGAAACTGACACTGGCTGTTGGAGTGATAAGTTTGAACATGTCGTAGTCCTCAGCAAGCGTCGTCTGCAGTCCGCCCTGCAGGCCTACGAACATGTAGGGCGCGGGCTTATAGTCGAGATCCGAAGCCTCTTGAGCTGAGAGTGTCAACACCGTGGTGAAGGCCATTACGGCCAGAAGTAATAGTTTTTTCATCTTTATGAAAGGATTATAATAGTTTGCTGTCTGCAAAAATACTGTTTTTGCGTTCACGGCCAAAGGTTTTTGGTGTTTTTTTTAACTTTTTCGAAACTAATAGGCTAAAAAATGCTTATTCCTCACAAGTTATCCAAAAAAAATTATATCTTTGCGCCAACTATGGTTACTATAAAGAAAGTGGAAGGTCGACGAGAGCTTCGCGCCTTCGCCCGATTCAACTATCGGCTCTACAAAGACAACCCGTATGCCGTCCCCGATTTCCTCGAGGATATGCTCGACACCTTCAACCGCGAGAAGAACGCTGCCTATGAGTTCTGCGAGGCAGACCTCTTCCTGGCTTACCGCGGCAAAGAGGTTGTAGGCCGCGTGGCGGCCATCATCAACCACAAAGCCAATAAGAAGTGGCAGACACGTAACGTGCGCTTCGGATGGATCGACTTCATCGATGACGCCGAAGTTGTCGATGCGCTCATGAAGGCCGTCGAGGACTGGGGGCGCGAACGCGGCATGAAGAAAATCGTCGGGCCGCTCGGCTTCACCGACATGGACCCCGAAGGCATGCTTACCGACGGCTTCGCCCAGCTCGGAACCATGAGCACCATCTACAACTACCCCTATTACCCCTCCCACATGCAACGCCTCGGCTTCGAGAAGGAGGTGGACTGGGTAGAGCGCAAGGTCATGGTGCCCACGCCCGAGCATCAGGCCGACATCCAGAAGTACTTCCGCGTGGCCGAGCTCAGCATGAAACGCTACAACCTGCACATGCGCCACTTCAAGAGCCACAAGGAGATTCTCAATGCCGACGGAGGCACCTACATTCAGAAAGTCTTCGACGTCATCAACCGCTCTTATTCTGAGCTCTACGGCTACTCCGAGATGAACGAGCGCCAGATAATGCAATATGCCAATATGTACCTGCCCTTCCTCGACATGCGCCTGCTGGCCATCGTCGAGGACGAGAACGACCATCCCATAGCCGTAGGCATCACGATGGGGTCGCTCTCCTATGCACTGCAGAAAGCCAAAGGCAAGCTCTTCCCCTTCGGGTGGTGGCATCTGGCCAAAGCCATCTACTTCAAGCCCGCGCCCGTGCTCGACATGCTGCTCATAGGCGTCCTGCCCGAGTGGCAGAACAAGGGCGTCAACGCGCCGCTCTTCGCACAGATCATACAGGAAGCCACGAAGATGGGCTTCGTATGGGCCGAGACACACGTACAGCTCGAGGACAACGAGAAAAGCCAGACACAATGGTCGCACCTCGACGCATCCATCCACAAGCGCCGCCGCTGCTGGCAGAAAGTACTTTAGGGCTTTTATTGATTGTTAATTGAAAAACAGAAACATATAGTGGCAGAAGAAATGCAGACCGCAGCCGCCGTGGGCTCCATCGAAGGAGCGCCTCAGACACAATACGGCGACGAAGAGATACGACACCTTTCAGACATGGAACACGTGCGCACACGCCCCGGCATGTACATCGGGCGACTGGGCGACGGCACACATGCCGAGGATGGCATTTACGTGCTCCTGAAAGAAGTCATCGACAACAGCATCGACGAGTTCAAGATGAGCGCCGGCAAGCGCATAGAGGTAGATATCGACGACAACCTCCGAGTGCGCGTGCGCGATTACGGCCGCGGCATCCCACTGGGCAAGCTCATAGAAGCCGTATCGATGCTCAACACCGGCGGAAAGTACGACAGCAAGGCGTTCAAGAAGAGCGTAGGACTTAACGGCGTCGGCCTCAAGGCCGTAAACGCCCTGTCAACACATTTCGTGGCACAGAGCTTCCGCGACGGCGAGACGCGCAGAGCCGAATTCGAGAAAGGCATCCTCATCAGCGACTTGGGGACACCTGCCAGCGGCGCTGCCGCCCCCATCACCGCGCCCCCCGCTTCCCCTGTTTCCCCATCCGCTTCCCCCTCGGGTTCCTCGGTTTCCCCCTCCGTTTCCCCAGCTTCCTCCTCGCGTTCCGCGGCTTCCCCCTCTTCCCCCATTACCCCCTCGGGGCCCGCGGTCGGCGGTTTCCCCGCCGACATCTCCGAGAACGGGACCCTCATCATCTTCGAGCCTGACAACACCCTCTTCAAGAACTACCGCTTCCAAAGCGAGTTCGTTGAGACGCTCCTGCGCAACTACACCTACCTCAACACAGGCCTCGCCATAATGTTCAACGGCCACCGCATACTCTCGCGCAACGGCCTCGAGGATCTGCTCACCGACACGATGACAACGCAGCCCCTCTACCCCATCGTTCATCTCAAAGGTGAGGACATCGAGATAGCATTCACCCACACCAACGGACAGTACGGCGAAGAATACCACAGCTTCGTCAACGGGCAGCATACCACCCAGGGCGGCACACACCAGAGCGCCTTCAAGAAGTACATCGCCGAGACCATCAAGGACTTCTCCGGCAAGAACTTCGACTACGCCGACATACGCAACGGCATCGTAGCAGCCATCTCCATCGACATCCAGGAGCCGCTCTTCGAGAGCCAGACCAAAATCAAACTTGGCTCGCTATCCACGGAGCCCAACGGCAAAGGTATATCTATCGACAAGTTCGTAGGCGACTTCGTAAAACAGCAGGTCGACAACTACCTCCGCCGCACGCCCGACGTGGCAGAGATCATCCTGCAGAAGGTAGGCGAGAGCGAGCGCGAACGCAAGGCCATGGCCGGCGTTGCAAAGCTCGCACGCGAACGTTCCAAGAAAGCCAACCTCCACAACCGCAAGCTACGCGACTGCCGCATACACTTCAACGACCCCAAGGGCGACCGCCAGGAAGACTCATGCATCTTCATCACCGAAGGCGACTCTGCCAGCGGCTCCATCACCAAGAGCCGCGACGTACTCACGCAAGCCGTCTTCAGCCTGCGAGGCAAACCTCTCAACTGCTACGGCCTCACGAAGAAAGTGGTCTACGAGAACGAGGAATTCAACCTCCTGCAGGCGGCCCTCAACATCGAGGACGGCCTCGACGGACTGCGCTACAACAAAGTCATCGTAGCCACCGATGCCGATGTCGACGGCATGCACATTCGTCTGCTCATGATTACCTTCTTCCTCCAGTTCTTCCCAGAGCTCATCAAGAAAGGCCACGTCTACATCCTCCAGACGCCCCTCTTCCGCGTGCGCCAGCGCCGCAAGCGACTCTCGCGCCAGCGCCTCGAAGCCATAGGCGAGACCGAGACCCGCAGCGACTTCATCACACGCTACTGCTACAGCGAGGAAGAGCGCATTCAGAACATCGAAGCCCTCGGCCCCGAGCCCGAGATTACACGTTTCAAAGGACTCGGCGAAATCAGTCCCGACGAGTTCCGCGAATTCATAGGTCCCGACATGCGCCTCGAGCAAGTCTCCCTCCACAAGTCCGACCAGGTCGCCGAGCTCCTCGAATACTACATGGGCAAGAACACCATGGAACGCCAGAACTTCATCATCGACAACCTCGTCATCGAAGAAGATCGTCCCGAGGAGGAAGAAGAAGAGGAGCGTGAGTATCGGGAAATCGATGATTGATGATAGCTCATCAATCATCAGTAACCATCATCAATCATAAATGAGCAATCATCAATCATCAATAGTCCTCTTTCCCGGCAGCTTCGACCCCTTCACCCTTGGACATGCCGACCTCGTCGCTCGCGCCCTGCAGCTCTTCGACGAAGTCATCATCGCCGTGGGCATCAATGAGCAGAAGGCGGGATGGCACTCCCCCGACGAGCGCCTGCAGACACTTAGCGAGCTATATAAAGAAGATTCGCGCGTGCGCGTAGAGACATACACCGGACTCACCACCGACTTCGCACGCGCCGTCGGCGCCAAGGCAATTCTTAGAGGCGTACGCACGACGGGGGACTTCGAGTACGAGCAGCAGATGGCCGACATCAACCGCCGCCTCACAGGCATCGAGACCGTCATCCTCTTCGCCCGCCCAGAGCTGGCCGCCATCTCCAGCTCCGTCGTGCGCGAGTTCGCCCATTTCGGCAAGGACATCACCCCCTTCCTCCCATAGCCTCACTCCCCGTCGCCGAGAAGACCCGCGGGCTCCAAGTCCCAGTAGTCCATCAGGACGTCAAACGACCCAAAAGAAGTTCATGACATCCAAGAGTTCAAAGTGGCAACGGGGAAGAAGAATTGTATCGTATCTGACAGAAGTGTTTAGGGCAACGCAAATACAATAGGCAAACAAGGGAAATGGTGATTTGTGATAAAAAAGTGTGAAATTATCGCAAAAAGTCAGGACTTATTAATTTTGTTTTATAAAAGACGCCTATCTTTGAAAACCAAACTTTATAAAATCGCGCAATTCTTATAAAGTACAATTTATATGAGTGTCAGTAAAGATGTCATCAAACAATGCCTGATCAGTAAGAGGAGTCATCTACAATCGTTCATCGTCTATATTGAGATTTTATGCTAATTATGCAG
>FLNY01004011.1_pt1 | contig 45365 bp, 39 predicted proteins | sample 1140381 | NCBI WGS metagenome assembly FLNY01 (sample SAMEA3878172, study PRJEB12797) | bioreactor metagenome | biome: Moose rumen | place: Sweden | collected 2011-10
AGTGATGCGAGGCTCTTTTTTTGTTTTGTCTTTCGTTTTAACTTCTTAACTGCTAAAACTAAAAATCCCGTCCAACTTTGGGCGGGATTTGTGATTGTATATTGTAAACTTTTGGTTTACTTGAGGATTTTGGTTACGGTGCCGTCTGATTTGCGGCTGATGTAGATTTTGCCTGTCTGTGGAGCTGCTACCTGGATGCCGTCGAGGGTGTAGTATGTTACAGTCTCGTCTGCAGCTGATTGGAGTGACTGAATCTCAGTAGCTTTAGTGGTGATAGCAACTGTGTATTCAGCATGTTTTGACATGTCGGCATTTATTGCCATTACCTTGAGGAAGTATCCTTCTAATGCCTCGTCATATGTGATGTCTGTGAGAACATAGGCTGTGGTGCTGTTTGTAGTAACTACTACATCTCCCAATTTAGGGAGTTCGCTCACTTCGAGGTTGTAGAGATAGGTGTCTGGCTTGAAGTCAGGGAGACTCACTCCCTTAATCTTAATGTCGGTTACCTTTGAGTTGTAAACGAAGGAGATGTCGTCAACAAGCACTTCGTCATTATTGCTGCCCTTTCCCGGGTCGGCATTGGTAGAGATGGTGATAAGTACTGCTTTGGGTTCTACTTCGTTTTCTGTGTAAACGAATGGAACTGAGATGCGTGTCCACACGTCACCAGTAACTGCAATCTGGTTGTTCTTTGCCTTTCCTACTACGTTTGTGTATGTCTTGTTTTCTGGGTCTTGGTAGTATGTGCCGTCGGTGATGACAGCGCTGACTGTTGCATATGGGTGAGCAGGAGTTGCTTTGCCCTGGTTGAATTTAGTCCAGAACACGAGTGAGTCAGGACGTGAGTACATAGGAGTATAGAAAGGCATGCCTGCTCCGTCGAGATCTGTCATGCTCATGTCGAGGTATGCATTATTGTCAGTATTAGCTGCTGACATACTGCCGGCATTCATACGACCTGTTGTCATGGTGCCGTTAGCGGTGACGCCATATACTGATGTAGCGTAGATGCGTGCACTTGCCTCACCTGAGTGTGCATCTGTTGACTTTGCGATATGGTGGCCAGCCATAGATGCGAGGCTACCTGTAGCACTTTCGAATGAGTGCCATACGTTTGGCTCTACATATGTACCTGTAGAGGTATGCCAGTTTTCGAAGCCTTTGTTTGGCAGCTGGTATCCTTCACCCAATTCTACGTGGATCATTTGTTCGAGAGATTCTGTGAGGTCGATGTCGATGCAGCACCGGAGTTTGCCGTCTTCGATTTTTGCATAGAGATTCACGAGTACAGGTGGCAACATTTTTGCCATCCAGAATAGAATATCCGGGTCGTCACCCTCAGTGATGGTTACGGTCTCGACAGCAATGAGGAGTGTAGCACCGTTTTCATTAATAGGTGAGATGCCTTTGAGTTCTACGTTTCCTACTCCCATAGGACCTTCAGGACTCTGAAGGATGAAGTTCTTCAGATAGAAGTCGTAGAGACCTTCGTTTTCTGTGATACTGATTACAGTTCGCTGTTCAGAAGTATCGTCGTTAATTGTGATTGACATTGGTACATCGTAGTCCGTTGCCTGAGCAGCAAGTGCTGTTACTACAGCAAAAAGTAGTGTAAAGATTTTTCTCATATTTTTTTAGTTTACAGTTTACGGTTTATTTTATTCTGTAGAAAAGTCCAATGGTGCCATAGATCGGATAGAGGGTCTGTTCTACGGTTTTGAAGTCGGAATGGTGGATGCCGGTAAGTCCCCACGAGAGGTCGGCAGAGAGTCCAAGACGTCGCCAGAAGTTCCAATCTACTCCGGCGGAGATGCCGAACTGACAACGGCGCATGTCTTCTCCGAAGTCGTAGGTTGCCCACTCCCCTTCTTTGTCGCCCATGACAACCTTAGAACCTGTGGGGTCGTCTTTGCGGAGGTAACCATCAAAGGCATAACCCTCAAACTGCTTACATGTAAGGATGGAGAGGTAAGGACCAGCTTTGAGAGTGACTGTGCGACTAAGTTGGAAGGTAAGCTGAACGGGTATGGTAAACATACGCTGGCGCACTTGCTGACGCACATGACCTGTGTAGAGTCCGTCGAGCACGTCGTCATCCATCTTCACCTCCATGTGATAACCTTTTGTGGTCGCTTCGATGTCCATGTCTTTTATCTCGAATCGTACTCCGCCCAAGAGTCCGAAACGACTGGAGAGACGGTATTGGCAGTCGAAACCCACCATAAAGTTAGGTGTGACACGAAACTTATCGAGACCTCGAATTTCGGCAGGCATTCCCAGTGGTGTTGTACCACCGACAGCATAGCCCACACGAGCTTTCATCTGGAATGTTTCGTCTGCGTTCTGCGCCATTGCTGAATGGACAATAAGGACGAGAAACAGGATGAGTATGTATGATGCAATATGTTTCATTTTGTCAGTTCTTTTGTTTCACCCGATTTAAAGGTGATTTCCACCTTATCTATATATAATGTACTACCTACGGCTCCTTCGAAGGTGTCGCCTGTCTTGCTTGAAGAGAACACGAGTGCTAGGTTGTAGCCGCGGTTGGCGAGCAACTCCGCGTCGATAGGTGTGGAGCCTTGGAAGGTCATTTCGAACTTCGTCCACTGGTCAGTAGCGGGAGCTGAGAGCACTTCTGCCTTACGCACTATGTAAGGACTGGAGAGCACGTCGTCGCCGTGGAGCATGATTCCGCCCCCTGCCTCGTCGTGGTTGTAGTAGAGCACAGAATAGAGCGAAGGCAGGTCTACGCGGTCAGGCAATTCGTTGAAATTCTTATCGGTAAACACGGGACCTGGGGCATACTTGTAGTAGCCAGTTATCTTGACAGGTTCCTGAGTATAAGGAATTCCCATCTGTGTACACATGAGTGTGTTGGTGAAAGCGTAGCTTACGTCGAAAGCTCCGAGGTAGAAGTTGCCGGCAGCAATCGGTTTCTTAAAGGTCTTCCCCCAATTACCTGTAGAACGCGTAGTGAGTCGGATACACTTACCATCGACTCCATTATCGTCAGGCACTGTAGGATAATCCTCTGCCGAAGCACTTGGTTTTGCTATCATATAACCTTCGTTACCCGATGCCCAGATGTAGTTCTTGGTTCCGTTGTCGTCCTTGTAGAACCATACATAATACTTATTATTAGCACTCTTTTCATAGTCATCGAAGTCGTAACTGTTTGTAGGTTGGACACCCTCGCGGAAGTCAACTTGATAGGTGCGCTTCCAGTTGCCATCTTCTGAAGTGACAGTATAAGTAACAGATTCTTGACTAAAATCATGAATACTGCCACTGGCAGGTGTGACAGTTGCCCCCGGAGTAAGTTTAAAATGTACAGCCACAGCAGGCAGAGCCGAACGCTGACGTACGGTAAATGTAATCTGGTCGGAGCTGGAAGGAATGTTCTCGATGCGCATATCAGTTTTCTGACTGAAATACTGATCAAGATTCTCACCCTCAACCCATGCCTCAAGTATGTCGCACTCATTATTCTCTGGTTCACTCTTTATGCACGACACAAGGAGCGTTGCCAGAAGAAGTACATAATAGGAATATCTCATGAAGTAAATAGTCGCTTTATTCAAAATGTCACCTAAAATGTCTGAAAAATCAGAAAACGCTGCAAAGGTAGAATTTTTTTTTCATACCTTTGCACATAATTTATATAAACATTAAAAAAACAAACAATATGAAAGCATTTGTATTCCCTGGACAGGGTGCTCAGTTCTCGGGCATGGGTAAAGACCTTTACGAGACAAACCAAACAGCAAAAGAACTTTTTGACAAGGCAAACGACATTCTCGGATTCGACATCACTAAGATAATGTTTGAAGGTACTGCCGAGGAGTTGAAGCAGACTAAGGTAACTCAGCCAGCCGTATTCCTCCACAGCGTAATCTCTGCTATCTGCATGGGCGACGCTTTCAAGCCTGATATGGTAGGTGGACACTCACTCGGTGAGTTCTCTGCTCTCGTAGCTGCCGGTGCACTCTCGTTCGAAGACGGTCTGAAACTCGTTTCTAAGCGTGCTATGGCTATGCAGAAGGCTTGTGAGGCTACTCCAAGCACTATGGCTGCTATAATTGGACTTGCAGACGAACAGATTGAAGAGGTATGCAAGCAAATAAGCAAGGAAGGAAATATTGTTGTGCCTGCAAACTACAACAACCCAGGTCAGCTCGTTATCTCTGGTAACATCGAAGCTGTGAACGAGGCTTGCGAAGCCCTCAAGGCTGCAGGAGCAAAGCGTGCTTTGCCACTCCCTGTAGGCGGTGCTTTCCACTCACCACTCATGCAACCAGCTAAGGACGAATTGCAGGCTGCTATCGAACAGACTGAATTCAAGACTCCTAAATGTCCTATATATCAGAACGTGGATGCTAAGGCACATACTAACCCGGAGGAAATCAAGCAGAACCTCATCGCTCAGCTTACTGCCCCAGTACGTTGGACATACGAAGTGCAGGCAATGATTGCAGCTGGTGCTACAGACTTCACCGAGTGCGGTCCTGGAAAGGCTCTTCAGGGTATGATTGCAAAAATCAGCCGTGACGTGACTGCTCACGGAATTGAATAATGTAAAGGTTATGGAAAAGCCAATCATCTATCAGGTTTTCACACGATTATTTGGAGCAAACTCCACTAAGTGTGTACCTAACGGCAGCAAGAAAGAGAATGGCTGCGGACACTTGAGCGACTTCACAGGTGCCGCGTTGGATGCCATCAAGGAACTAGGTGCTACCCACATCTGGTACACCGGACTCATTGAGCACGCCACACAAAGTGATTATACTGAATACGGAATCAGACGCGACCACCCTGCCATTGTGAAGGGACGCGCCGGGTCACCCTATGCTATCAAGGACTATTATGATATAGATCCAGACTTGGCTACAAAGGTGACAGACCGATTCCATGAGTACGAAAACCTAGTGAAGCGAACTCATAAGGCTGGACTGAAGATGATTATAGACTTCGTTCCAAACCATGTGGCTCGTCAGTATCATTCGGATTCAAAACCTATGAGTGTACCCGATTTCGGAGAAAACGACGAACCAAGTTGGGCTTTCTCTCCACAGAATAACTTCTACTACTTGCCAGGAACTAAGTTCTCGCCAAACTTCGACCTGAACGACCCGGAGCAGGGACCATACGAGGAGTACCCATGCAAGGCTACGGGCAACGACTGTTTCAGTCAGTGGGTGAGCCGCAACGACTGGTACGAAACCGTAAAACTGAACTACGGCATAGATTATCAAGGCGACCATCAGTTGGTGTTCAGTCCGGCAACTCCAGACACATGGGTCAAGATGCGCGACATCCTACTTTTCTGGGCATCTACAGGAGTAGATGGTTTCCGCTGCGACATGGCAGAAATGGTACCAGTAGATTTCTGGGGATGGTGCATTCCGCAGATTAAAAAAGAATATCCTGAAGTAATATTCATAGCTGAAGTATATAATCCACACGAATACCGCAACTACATACATCGCGGTAAGTTCGACTACCTGTATGACAAGGTGGGACTCTACGACACTCTGCGCTCAGTAATGGGCGGACAGTCGGCAAGCCTCATCACTGGTCAGTGGCAGGCAGTGGAAGACATACAGAGCCATATGCTCAACTTCCTCGAAAACCACGATGAACAGCGCATTGCAAGCCGGTTCTTCGCAGGTAATGCAGAAAAGGGTAAACCAGCTCTACTCGTGTCAGCACTGATGCAGACCAATCCTATGATGATTTATTTCGGACAGGAACTCGGCGAGCCAGGAATGGACGCAGAAGGATTCTCTGGTGAGGACGGCAGAACCACTATCTTCGACTACTGGACAGTAGATAAGATACGTCGCTGGAGAAACGGAGGTAAGTTCGACGGCAAACAACTCACTAAGGAAGAAAAAGAACTGCGTCACTACTACGACAAGGTGCTCCGCATGTGCAATAAGGATAAGGCAATACGCGAAGGACTGTTCTTCGATATTATGTACGCCAACTACGACAACGAACTGATGGACACCAATAAGCTATATGCTTTCTTTAGAAAATCAGGCAAGGAACTCATCCTTGTAGTGGCAAACTTCAGCGATGAGATGCAACGTACATGGGTGAAGATACCTGCTCACGCCTTTGAAGTACTCGGCATCCCTACCCTTACGGAGAAAACCGAATGTAAGGAATTGCTGACCCACACAACAGAGAAACATATTCTCGTGCCAGACGGCACTACATACCTCGAGGTACCGGCAAACGGAGGAAAAATACTGAAATTCACTCTGTAAATTTTGTAAATTCACAAAAACTCCGTACCTTCGCAGCCGCTTTTACGAGATAAAAGCAAAAAAGTCAACCGTTGCCACGTGTTAGCAACATATTCATTAACCCCAAGCCAGAGGACTAACGAGATTAGTTCAAGGCTTACAAAAAACAATAAAAACAATGAGTAAGAAGGGATCTACAAGAATCAGACTTCAGCGTCATGGTCGTAAGAACTATGCTTTCTACAGCATCGTTATCGCTAATGCAAATGCTCCACGTGACGGACGTTTCATTGAGAAGCTCGGTACTTACAATCCAAACACCGACCCAGCTACAATCAGCTTAAACTTCGAGCGTGCACTTTACTGGGTAGAAGTTGGTGCTCAGCCAACTGACACAGTACGCAACATCCTCTCAAAGGAAGGTGTATATCTGATGAAGCACCTAAAAGGTGGTGTGAAGAAAGGCGCATTCGACGAGGCTGCAGCAGAATCTAAGTTTGCAGCATGGAAGGCTGAAAAGGCTCAGAAGGCTGCTAAGTATGCTGAAGACCTCGCTAAGGCAGACAAGGCAAACGCTAAGGCTCGTCTGGAAGCAGAGAAAAAAGCTAACGAAGCTGTTGCTGCTAAGGTTGCAGAGAAGAAAGCTGCTGCAAAAGCTGCTGAAGAAGCAGCTGCTGCTGAAGCTGCTGCAGAGGCTGCTGCTGAAAACGCAGAAGCAACTGAGGCTACTGAAGCTGCTGAAGCTACTACTGAGGCACCAGCAGAGGAAGCTACTGCTACAGAAGCTCCTGCTGAAGCATAATCAGAAGTTAGAAGAAAAAGAAGTCCTGAAGGCATTGAGCTTTCAGGACTTCTTTATTTATATTTCAAAGGGGAGATTCCCTGATGCATAACGCATCAAGGAACCAGAATCTTCTTAGATGTGCCATCGCTCATCATGTAGATATTGACACCACGCTGAGGAGCAGGAATCCGAACTCCACTAAGGTTGTAGATACCTACTATTGTAGGTTCGACAACATCTGCAATAGCATCCTCTACTGGAGTTACGATAGAACCATCAATATACTTCTCTGCAAGTTCTAACAAATAATCAGCATAGGCTCTCACCTCATTACTGCTGTTTAACCCGTTGTCGTCACGATGAGTAAATTTGCTTTCAGCATCAAATATAGCATATATAAATGCAACGTATGCATCAGGTGAAGCCTCTGACTCATGCGATGAGAGAATGTCATAAGCCTTAGCGATGTTATTGGCTAGAGAAATGTATGCAGGATCAAGAGCCGCAGTGGTATTGACACGGAACTGTTTGGCGACAACTGGGTCGTAGAAGTAACCAGTAAGTCCACCAACCTCTGTTTCTACAGTAAGCGGAACAAAATACTGTGTAGAAGCATCGTTGATGAGTTGAGCTTTCTTCGGAGCAGTAGTGCGTACAAACGTACCCTTGACAGCAGAGTCGACATTGTCCGTTGGAGCAGCAAGTACATCAACATAAGGAGTCTCGTAGTCAGTAAAGAACCATAGCATATTATTAATTTCTGACGAAGTCATTACGAGATAAGTCTGTCCAGCCTCAAGATTTACGACGTCAGTAGTAGTGAGAATTGGAGTACCAGAAGTCTTATGGCTGTCGATGCGACGTGCAATGGCACCATCGAGCAATTCTCCGTTGAACGGAGCAGTAAACAGTGACCACTTCCCTATTGCATCTGTGAACGCAGCTACAGCAAACTTAGCCTTGAAGTCAGCCTTGGGCTTGAAGTCGTAACCAAAAACAAGACGCAGATTTTGACAGATACCATCGGCATTGATGATATTATCTTCTTTGTAGTTATCAGAACCTGCTACATATACAAGTGTATTAGGATTATTGAATGAATTACGATCGTAATTAGGAGTAAAGGCTTCTACCTGAGTCATGTCGAAACATGTTGCAGAAGAATAGTTAGACAACTTCAACAAGAGTTCGAAAGCATTCTTGTCCCAGTGGCCTGAAAACGAAAGTACGCCGTCTTCGAACGAACTTACAGCAAAGTCACTTTCTCCAGTTATAGTAAAATATGTACGCGCAGGATTTGCTTTCGACACATCGATTATATCCACAGTAGCATTATTACTCCATTCTGTAGCCACTTCTGCATAATAACGCTTTCCATTCACGAGAGGACACGACATTGTGTTGGCAACAGTGAAATAGAGGTCAGAAGAGGCATTTGCAGGTATAAGAATGTTTGACAGGGAGTTGTGACCATTTTCAACCCACTCTTCTTTGTCTTCGTCATAGACATAGATGTTTATCTTACCTGTACCTTCATAAGCCATATCATCTTCATTATTCATACGAACAGTGAGAGAGGCCTTTTTGCTGTAGAACTTATTGTACTCTATTCCTTCTATCGTCTCTGTTTCACCAGAAGCAGCAGATATGATAGATGACAAAGAAAGATTAGCAGTAACAGTCTCTGGAGTGACAGCTATCTGGTCGAGAACAGTCAAATCAGCATCGGTAGCCGTAATGTACCAAGTCTTAGTGCTGGTTGGTTTGCAAGTAAGGCTTATAGTACCTGTAGAACCCGAAGGGATAATGGTTTCAAGGTCGGATGACTTTGCATTTCTCAGCAAAGAAGGTTTTGCACTGCTAGTTGACGCAAAGAGATATACACCCTGAAGAGGAAGTGTCGAGTTGTTTTCTATCGTAATGTCAAACGTATTGGTACGTTGTGCATATACCGTCTCAGGTTGGCTTATTTCCGCAGTACGATTCCAAGTCTTTGGATATGCTTCGAACAAAGCAGACTGGTAAGCATTAAAGCCATTCATACCTTTTTCTGTATCTACAGTATAATAGCCATCAGCCTGACCGCCCCATCCGAAATTAAAGTAGAAGAGGTCGCCTGTCTTCTGATAGCCATGAACCACAACGGCATGTCCGCCCTGACTCTCACTCTGACCTGTGTACATGACAGGACGACCTGCAATCAACTCATCGTAGAGCATCTGAACCCAAGTCTCCTGAGAATAAGAGTTGCGATATTTTACCGTTCCGCCCTTCATACCGAAGTAGCCGCTGAAAGTATCAGGAATTTTCTCTATATTTCCAGCTGTACTCGAGCCATATGTAAGCCAAGTGGCAGCACCTGTGGCAAATACGAATTCTGCTACTGCAGACTTGGATGCGGCAGACTCAGAACCATTGTAGCTGTCCTTCATCAGTTCCCAATGAAGTTCTGTGCCTTTTGCTACCGACTCAGTAACAGGAGCATCTCCATAATCGTATGTAGGTGTAGTACTCTGAAGAGTAGCTGGGAGGTCTTTACGCCAATAATACAGGATCTGACTGGCAGCTGTAGCAACACATCCTGTCACAGCACGATTGGTCGTACCCTTGAGGAACGGACAACGGTCATTGTACGGACTGGACTGATGCCAATGGCTTGTCATGAGAGGCTTGATACTTGCACGGTCTGCATTAGCAGTAAGCAGCGGACGAGGAGTATTGGTGCCGTTTGCCTGGGCCTGAGCTACATAATCTGCCCAACCGTCGAGCATAGCCTGAAGAGTCGGAGGAATATTATCTGCATCGAAATCACCACTCTCTGTATATCCAAGGATGGTTGGGAGGCAGTCGTCGCCAGCAACAATCACGTAACCCTGTCCTTCTCCCCTACTATAAATATAATAAGGTGCAGAACCAGACGCGGGGCCAAAAGCTTTTACACGATTCTCTTTGGAGTTACTTACTAAAGTAAAATACTCCGTCGATGGAAGGAAGTCTGCAGCAATCTGCTCAGCCTTCTCTGGATCGATTGGATTTGCAATGGCATTTAAACTCAATAACACCAAAGCAATTAACGATGTAGACTTTTTCATAGTACAGTAATAAAAACAATTATATTTATACTTAATTATCATCAAGTTTCAATACAGCAAGAAAAGCCTTCTGAGGCACAGACACATTACCAATCTGTTTCATACGTTTCTTACCTCGTTTCTGTTTTTCAAGCAGTTTTCGTTTACGGCTCACATCACCACCATAGCATTTTGCGAGCACATCCTTACGAACCTGTTTAACGGTTTCGCGTGCTACAATTTTTCCACCTATGGCAGCTTGAATGGCTATATCAAACTGCTGACGGGGCAAAAGTTCCTTGAGGCGTTCACACATACGACGTCCAAGTGTCACAGCATTATCCACATGAGTCAAAGTAGAAAGTGCATCGACAGATTCGCCATTGAGAAGGATATCAAGTTTCACGAGTTTTGACTGACGGAATCCAGCTGGGTGGTAGTCGAAGCTAGCATATCCGCGACTGACACTCTTCAGCTTGTCGTAAAAATCAATCACTATTTCACCCAGTGGCATAAGGAATTCAATCTCGACACGATTGCCAGCGATGAAATCCTGTTTTACGAGTTCAGCACGTTTGCCCAAGCACAAGGTCATTATCGGACCTATAAAATTAGCTGTGGTAATTACAGTTGCACGAATATAGGGTTCCTCGACATGTTCAATTAGCGTAGGGTCGGGCATGCCTGATGGGTTGTGAACTTCCTCTGCATTTCCATGTTTATCGTAAACCATATACGATACGTTAGGAACCGTAGTTATTACATCCATATTGAACTCACGATCGAGACGTTCTTGTACAATCTCCATATGGAGTAGCCCGAGGAATCCACAACGAAAACCAAATCCGAGAGCGGCAGATGATTCGTGTTGGAACGTAAGAGAAGCATCGTTTAGTTGGAGTTTCTCAAGACTGGTACGCAGGTTTTCATAATCCTCTGTTTCTATAGGATAGATACCTGCAAATACCATTGGCTTTACTTCCTGGAATCCCTTAATTGCTTCAGTAGAAGGATTGGATAGCGATGTAATGGTATCGCCAACCTTTACTTCGACGGCATTCTTAATACCAGTAACGATATATCCCACGTCACCAGTACGTAGTTCCTTCTTCGGCACCATATCCATCTTAAGCGTACCTATTTCTTCTGCAAGATACTCTTTTTTAGTATTTATAAATCGTACCTTATCGCCAGTACGCATCACACCATTGACAATCTTAAAATAGGCAATGATGCCACGATAAGAATTGAACACAGAATCGAAGATAAGAGCCTGAAGCGGTGCCTCCTCGTCGCCTACAGGATGCGGCACACGTTCTACAACAGCATTCAATATATCATCAACACCCTCGCCTGTCTTTCCTGAGGCATAAATAATTTCCTCTGGTTTACAACCTATAAGGTCAATAATTTCGTCAGCAACCTCCTCTGGCATAGCATTAGGCATATCAATCTTATTTATGACAGGGATAATCTCCAAATCATGATCTATTGCCATATAGAGATTACTAATGGTCTGCGCCTGCACGCCTTGAGTAGCATCAACAACGAGCAGTGCTCCTTCGCAAGCAGCAATAGAGCGGCTCACTTCATAGGAGAAGTCTACGTGTCCTGGAGTGTCTATTAGGTTCAAGATATACTTGCCTCTATCCATTACATCACCATTGTAATCATATTCCATCTGAATGGCATGGCTCTTTATGGTGATTCCACGCTCCTGCTCAAGATCCATATCATCGAGCATCTGACCTTGAGTAATCTTAATGGTATTCGTTTTCTCAAGCAGACGGTCAGCCAGAGTAGATTTACCATGGTCGATATGAGCTATAATACAAAAGTTACGTATATTTTTCATTCGTTATGTTATTTCGATATATTCTTAAAAGATGGAGGTATGGGTGTTTCAAACTTAAGGAATTCACCCGTGATAGGATGTTGAAATGCCAATTTATAAGCATGAAGACAGATACGTCCTATTGGATCGGTTTCGGCACCATACTTATAATCACCGGCAATGCTGTGATGCAGGTCTTGCATATGCACACGAATTTGATTTTTCCTACCTGTATCCAGTTTCATCTCCACAAGGCTATATTCCTTTCCGCGTTTTATAGTCCTATAATGTGTAGTAGCTTCCTTTCCACCATCATCAACTGGTGAAGAATGGGTAATAAACATTTTATTATCTGTAAGCCAGCTCGTAACAGAACCCGCATCTTTTTCCATTATCCCTTCACATACTGCAATGTAACGACGGTCTGCAACAAGATCTTTCCAATTATCTGTAAACATCTTCTGCACATCTCGGCGCTTGGCAAAGAGAAGAAGTCCGGAAGTTTCACGGTCAAGTCTATGAACAGTATGAACTGAGAACGTGCGGTTCTGGCGCTTTACATATTCGTCCAGTATAGATTTTACAGTCTGAGTACGCTTACCCGGCTGAGTATTAGTGAGTATACCATTAGCCTTGTCGACTACAAACAGAAAAGCATCTTCATATACAATCCGCACCCACTGACTCTGAAGGTCGCGTTTATGTCCGTGATCACTTATCTGCACAAGCATACCTGGTTTCAGCAAGGTATTGAACTGTGTAGTTATCTGTGAATCCACATACACCATCTTTCTGGACAGCAGTTCCTTGGCACGCGTTCTAGACACGCCCTCAATATGTGACATAAGGAATGTTAGCAACTCGCATTCCTCACTCACAGGATAATCCTTATATCTGTTTCTTGCTTTATTATCAAAATATTGGCTCATATCTGTATCTATCTTTTTTTCAGCAATACTACATTCTCCACATGTTGAGTGTGAGGAAACATATCAACAGGTTGTACTGCAGCCACTTTGTATTCTGCATCCAAAGCCTGCAAGTCGCGTGCCTGCGTGGCAGGATTACAACTGACATATACAATTCTTTCTGGAGCTGCCATAAGCATTACATCTATCACACTCTGGTGCATTCCTGCACGAGGTGGGTCAGTAATGATTACATCGGGGCGTCCGTGTTCACTAATGAAATCACTATTCAAAACATCCTTCATATCACCGGCATAAAACAAAGTGTTGCTAATGCCATTAATTTCAGAATTTACTTTGGCATCTTCGATTGCCTCTGGAACATATTCAATTCCTATAACCTGCCGAGCCTGTTTCGCTACAAAATTTGCAATAGTTCCAGTACCAGTATAAAGATCGTAAACCAATTCCTTACCAGTAAGAGCAGCAAAACTACGAGCTATACTATACAATTCGTATGCCTGTTCTGTATTTGTCTGATAGAAAGACTTAGGACCTACCTTAAATTTCAAATCCTCCATCGTCTCATATATATAGTCCGTACCCTTATAACAATGCACTTTTTGATCGGCAAAGGTATCATTAGCTTTATGATTATCAACGTAAAGCAAAGAAGTAACCTCAGGGAAAGTTATAGAAAGGTGTTCCAGAAACTGCATTGCCTGTTCACGTTCCTGTTCCGTTTCTATTCTGAACTGTATAAGAAGCATGAATTCGCCAGTATTACTATTGCGCATCATCATACTGCGAAGTAAACCACGATTTTCGCGCAAATCATAAAATACCAAGCCCTTCTCAAGAGCATATCTTCTGATTTCGTTTCGAATACGATTCTGAAGATTATCCATCAGTCCACAATCCTCAATATCCAGAATTTTATCATAAGCACCAGTGATATGAAATCCAACTGCATCCTTTACATCATAGTTGACATCCTGACGCACTTCCTCTTCGGTAAGCCAACGCTTATTTGAGAATCCGAATTCTAATTTATTCCTATATTCTTTTGTTTTCCTACTTCCCAGAATTGGCATAAACTCAGGGAGTTCAATCTTGCCGATGCGAGTCAGATTATCATATACCTGCTGCTGCTTAGCACGCAGTTGTTCTTCATATTTCAAGCATTGCCATTTACAACCACCACACACACCAAAGTGATGACAAAACGGAGTAGCACGCAAGTCGGAATACTTATGAATCTTAACACAAACAGCCTCCATATAGTTCGACTTCTTCTTCTTCACCTGTAAATCAACAACGTCGCCAGGTACCACATAGGGTACAAATACTACTCCATCGTCAAGACGGGCAATAGATTTTCCTTCTGCAGCAACTGCAGTAATCTCCACCTTCTCAATTAGTGGTAACTGTTTCTTATTTCTTGTCAAAGCTATTACTTTTATGATTTATTACTTAATATTTATTTCCTCTAACTCAGCATCCTCCTTATCACATTCTTTTTTACGAAGCATATAAGGTAATATGGATGGTGACAAAATTGCAGATAAGGTATAGGAAACAACAAAAGTCACAATAAAGAATGTAACACCGAGTCCATCTGGAAGGTTCACAACATCACCCATATTAACAGACCGGTCTACTGTCCATTGTATTACTATTATAGCTATTACGGGAAGACAAACGACAATCAAAAGCGCTGAGTATACACATAAGCAACAAATTGACAACGAGAATATTTGATAAAAATGCTTAAAGCAATACTTTAATCTTTTAGCAAACACTATAGGATTGAGCCCATTAGTTATTTTCTTTAAAGACAAACGGTACAGACTTTTCGTTTTCTGTGCATCTACAGCAAGTCCTTTTTCCTTTACTCTCCACATACTGATTACAATTCCTTGCACAAACATAAAAGCAACAATTGCCAACACAAAACTGATCAGGGCACCCAAAAAGAAAGACGCCCAAAGTGCATGAACGGCTACGGTTAAAAAAAGTGCAAATAACAATGCAGGAAGCAATGACACGCGAAGAAAAAAGAGGAAATTTGCGGTCACAAAACTTATACTTCTAGACAGACAAGTGATATTTTTTCTCATTTTTTTATCATTTTACTCCAAAACATCTGCAAATTTATAGCTTTTTCATTAGATTTGCAACCAAGAAAACTAAAAATGACAACAAAGCAAATAAAATGGGGCTTCATCGGTTGCGGAGAAGTAACCGAGAAGAAGAGTGGACCAGCCTTCAGCAAGATTGCAGGTTCGTCGATAGTAGCAGTTATGAGTCGCAACTTAGAGAAAGCAAAATCATATGCTTTACGCAACAATATACCACGTTACTACAATGATGCGCAAGCACTTATTGATGACAAGGAAGTAAACGCAATATACATAGCGACCCCACCATCGTCACATGCCACTTATGCTATAATGGCAATGAGGGCGGGCAAACCTTGCTATGTAGAAAAACCTCTTGCCAAGAGCTACGAAGAATGTATTCGAGTAAACAGGATATCAAAACTCACAGGAGTACCATGCTATGTGGCCTATTACCGTCGTTACCTACCCTATTTCAACAAAGTAAAAGAGTTGGTAGAATCAAACGAAATCGGAAAGTTGCTTAGCGTACAAGTGCAGTTCCATGTACCTCCTCGTGAACTCGATGCAAAAAGTGGCACAGATATGCCTTGGCGTCTACAACCCGAAGTTGCAGGAGGAGGAGGTTATTTCTACGACCTCGCAAGTCATCAGCTTGATTTACTTCAATATATGTTTGGAGTTATTTTAGAAGCCGAAGGCTATAGTCAAAACATGGGAGGACTATACAAGGTAGAAGACACCTTTAATGCATGTTTTCGTTTTGACAGTGGACTTACTGGTTCTGCGTCCTGGTGTTTCGTTGCATACGAATCCGCAAGAAAAGACAGAATTTTACTCGTAGGCGACAAAGGCACCATAACATTCTCGGTATTCGATTATAAACCAATAAAATTATACACTCAACGCGGAATAGAAGAATTTGACATTCCCAATCCACAACATGTCCAGCTACCACTTATTGAACAAATAGTTCACACTCTGCAAGGAGTAGGTACTTGTGATTGTGACAGCTTTAGCGCAACTCCGACAAACTGGGTAATGGATAAGATTTTAGGAAAATTCTAATAAACAGGTCAAAATCACACGATGCAACATTGACATTATTTATACAACAAATAAACTTTTACACGTTTTTGTTTTGTACTTGCACCTTTTTTGCCATATCTTTGTAAATTGTAAAGAAGAAACAACAAAAACATTGCGCTATGAAAAAGATTTTCAATTCAACCATGTTTGTTGCTGTAATTGCTACAGCTAACATTTGTTATGCACAAACAGTACCTAGCGAAGATAATCCTATTGACCGCACAGACTTCATTGTTAATCCATCATTTGAAAACGGGACAACTGGATGGACAGTATCAAACCTCGTTAGCCAAAGCAACAATTCTTTCACCCCAAAAGAAGGAACCTTCTATCTTGAGAAGTGGGTTTCCTCAGGAAGTGCAGGCAACGCTAATGTTAAACAGATCATCACAAAACTTCCAGTAGGATTGTACAAACTGACTGCAGGTGCTCAGAACATATCACAGAGTACTCCAGCTAAAGAAAACACTGGAGTAAAGATCTTTGCTAATGATGAGCAGACAGCCGTTTATACTGCAGATGACTATTCAGTAAAGTTTAAGTATGTAGGCGGTCAGGTTGAGATTGGATATGTATCTCAGAATGCAGGAGGAAACTGGATTGCTGTTGATAATTTCAGACTCTACCAAATTGGCGATGTTGACAAAAGCGAAGTCATACCATCACTCCAAGCAAAAATAACAGAAGTAGAGGCTTTTTATGATGCTGAAAAAGAAGGCAGTTCTGAATTTTTAGCAGAAATAAACAAGGCAAAAGGCATGATAGAAGATATTGCTTCAAGTGCCGATGACCTCGCACAGGAAATCTCGGCATTAGACCTCGCATTGTTTGCTTTCCGTATTGCAAACCCAGAACAAGGTCCTGGAACAGCACCAAAGGTCAGTTCAACAAACCACTATGCCCCTACAGGTAGTACCGAAGCACTTGTAAGAGCCTCAATGACAGGCTCAAACATTTTAGAGCGTGGAGTTTGTTGGAGTACGGAACGCAATCCAACGGTACTCAACGATCGTACCACAGAATATCATCAACTGAACGGATATATTTTCCACATTCGCAATTTAAAGCCTGCAACGGTTTACTATGTGCGTCCATATATAATGAACAAAACATATATGGTTGCATATGGTGATGAGATTAAAATTGTAACTCACCCTAAAGGTACTTGTGTAGGAACATGGGACAATGGTGCTCCAACAGAAGACGCAAACATTCGTTGCAGAACAGCCATTAACCAGACTATTGAGTATTTCAATCAGTGGACAGGCATCCGTGGTTTTACTTTGTCAGGGCATTACGGAGCACAGACACCAACAGCAGACTGTTCATACGGAGGTTGGATGCGCATCGGACCTAACGCCGGGAATCAGGCAATTGGCACCGTAATCCACGAAACTGGACATGGAGTCGGCGTCGGAACCCACTGGCGTTGGAACAATTGTACTGACACACGTGAAAGTGAAGGCAAATATGGCAAATGGTTAGGTCGTGAAGCAAACGATATGCTTCATTTCCTTGAAAATAATTACGATGCCACTACTTGCTATATGAGAGGCGATGCTGTACACGGTTGGGGAAACAATGCTACATATGACTGGTTTGTAAACGGAGCTGACAAGGATAAACATTTAGAACTCCAATACCTTGGCGGATGTTGTTTACTTTATGCACTATTCATTGATGGACTTTGTCCTACAAGCAATCACCCTAATGGTCTATCAGGTTACACATACAATTTCGATAGCGATAAAAAATACTATCTGATGTGCAAAAATGCTGACTATGGTCTTGGTAGCGGACTTCTTTATGCACGCTCCTCATCTGCAACTGGATGGAACGAATTCCTAACAAAAGAAGAAGTCGGAGACGAAGCAGCATGGTACATAGAATATGATGCCACAAAAGGATATTATATATTCAAAAACGTTAGCAACGGCAGATATCTCACTCATGCTTCTGGTAGCACATCTATAGGTTTAAAGAACATAACTGGCAGCAAGAAACCATCAGATACAGAGTTTTTCCAGTTGATGCCAGACCGTACAGATGTAACACTGAAAGCTGACAGTAAACAAATCAAAACTCATGGGTACTGGTTTACATGGTACGACAATGGAAACAAATCCATAGAAGCCGGCAAAATGGGGACCTCATATGGCAGCATTAAACAAGGTGCATTTGATTTTAGCAACAAAGCTACTGCACAGCAATGGATTATTATAAGTGAAGACGAACTTGAAAAATACATAGAAATCGCCATTGCAACAGGAATAGAAACAATAGAAGAAGAATCCGCAGACTCTTCAGACAACCCACAAATTGTTGAGATTTATAATTCAACAGGTATAAAGATCAACTCTTTGGATAAAGGAGTTAACATTGTAAAATACTCCAACGGAGAAATCAAGAAAATTTTTAAGTAAAAATACACCCTTTAAGACAACACCCTAATTATGAAGAAAATATTCTTATTACTTTGCATTATATGTGCAAGTAGTGCTTTCGGAAAGAAGGTCGTTAAGGATTTATGGCCAGACGGAACAGAGATTGACTCTTGGTTTAAACAAACAGAAACTGTAAATCTCAACAATCTCGGCAAGAAATATCGTATAACTGACTACGGTGTGGTAAACGATGGAAAAATTCATACCAAAGAGCTACAGAATCTCATTGACAAAATCGCCACAGAAGGTGGTGGAGTCGTAATAGTACCAGAGGGGGTTTACATGACAGGTGCAGTATTCTTCAAACAAGGCGTACACCTTCACATTATGGCTGGTGGTGTATTGATGGGCAGCAACGACTCTAGTGACTATCCCCTTCTGACAACACGTATTGAGGGAGAAACATGTAAATACTATTCAGCCCTAATAAATGCAGATAAAATAGACGGATTTACAATTTCTGGTAAAGGTGCTATAGATGGAAACGGATATACATTTTGGAAACACTTCTGGGAACGCAGAGAATGGAATCGCAAATGTACAAATAAAGACGAGCAACGCCCTAGACTTGTATACATTTCCAACTGTAAAAACGTACAGATAGAGGGAGTAAATCTGCAGAATTCTCCTTTCTGGACCACACATATTTACAATAGCGAAAATGTAAAACTGCTAAATCTCCACATATACTCCCCCGCCAAACCTGTTAAGGCTCCATCTACCGATGCCATCGACCTCGATGTAGTGAAAAACATTTTGGTAAAAGGATGTTATATGTCTGTAAACGATGATGCTGTGGCAATCAAAGGTGGCAAAGGTCCTTATGCCGATGCTTTCCGTTCAAAATATGACGGAGTAGATTTGAGTAATTTCCCAGAAATGGAAGGTGATGGAGAAAATAGAAATATTATTATTGAGGATTGCGAATATGGCTTTTGTCATGGATGTCTGACTTTAGGTTCTGAAAGTGTTTTCAATCATAACATCATCCTACGACGCATCAAAGTGAGTGAGGCAAACAACCTCTTATGGCTCAAGATGCGTCCAGACACTCCTCAACGCTACGAATACATTACAGTTGAAGACATTGAGGGATATGGAAAAAATTTCATTCTAGTTGCTCCATGGACACAGTTCTATGATCTTAAGGGTAGAGAAACTACTCCTATGTCGTACTCGGACCATATAACCATGCGCAACATCAAATTCGATTGCAATGTTTTCTTTAACGTTAACCAACAGAAATCACAATATCATTTAAGCAACTTCACCTTTGAGAACCTTGATATAAAGGCAAATAAGAAAGACTTGCATAAAGAATTTGTAGAAAACTTCACAATAAAGAATGTAACTGTAAAATGAGTTTTACACATATTTTTTAAACTTATACCGCAAAAAGTCACTATATTTGCACAAAATTAAAAGATATAAAACAAATTTACAACTATGACATTCAAAGTAACAGAAGAAAATGGCACACTTACAGGTGTGATGGACGGAAGACTTGATACTGCAGCAGCTCCACAGTTTGCAGAAGACTTGAAAATAATGATGGACAATGCAGACAAGCATTTAGTTTTAGATATGGAGAAACTCTCATTTATCAGTAGCTCTGGTCTGAGATTATTATTAAGTTTACGTAAGGAAACAATGGCAAAGAATGGTGACATAACAATCATCAACGTACTGCCTGAAGTAAAACAAGTATTTACAATCACCGGATTTTACTCATTGTTCCAGTTTAAATAATGCTACGCGAGTTAACTCTTCATAACGACGTAAAACAAATAGAGCTTCTAACCGAATTTATAGAAGTTCTATGTGAAGAATTGGGATTGGATGCCATGCTAACATTCAATCTCAACCTCGTTTTGGAAGAAGCTGTTACAAACGTAATTATGTATGCTTATCCTCAAGACGAAGATCACACTATGACATTAAAAACTTGGACAGAACAATCCGATAATATTATAGTATTCGAACTGAAAGACCAAGGCAAACCTTTTAATCCTATAGAAGAAGCTCCTGAGGTTGACACTACTCTATCTGCTGATAAAAGACAGATAGGCGGTTTGGGTATATTCCTAATCAACAAGATAATGGATGATGTTACCTATCGTTATGAAGAAGGATCGAACATTTTAACAATGAAAAAAAATATTAAAGCATGAAAACAATTTATATTGATGGGCCATTGGATGCAATTCATTTGGATGATGTAAAAGAGAAATTAAAAGAAGCAGACGCTCATCTCGGTGATATAATCACACTTGATTGTACAGATATGTCATACATCTGTAGTTCTGGCCTCAGAGTTTTTCTGCAAATGCATAAAGATGTAACAGAAGCTGGCGGGAAACTCATTATCAAAGGCCTGCAACCACTGATTAAGAATGTATTTGACATGACAGGCTTTGGTCACATTTTTAATTTTGAATAAACCGCACAAGCATGCAGATGCTTAATCTAAGCATTTACGCATGGTTCACCATTGCTGTCATAGTATTCAAGACAGTAATGACGTTCAGAGGCAAGATGTCTGGCGACATATTGGCTCTCATTATTATATCAGCACTTTTACTCACAGGAACATTATCCGACGAAGAAGCATTATCATCATTCAGTGCCCGAACAGTTTTTGTCGTTGGAGTTTTAATTGTCCTTGGAGCCAGTCTAGTACATGCTGGAGTTGTTCATTGGCTATCTGGAAAACTAGGTTCTCCCAAAACACTAAAACGTGCTATATCAAATCTTATGCTGTCCGTAGCTGCTATGAGCGCTATCTTCAACAGCAACGCCACTACAGCTTTATTCATCAACGTAGTAAAAGAATGGAGTAAAAAGATAAAAATACCTGCATCTAAATTACTTATCCCATTAAGTTATGCATCTGCATTAGGAGGATTCTGTACAATAATTGGCAGTTCCACAAACCTTTTGGCTTCCGCCTTCTATCATCATGGTACGGGTCAGACCATGTCGTTCTTTGCACCATTTATTCCTGGATTAGCCTGTACAATTACAGGAACTATCACAATCATACTTCTACAAAAATATCTACCTACCAGGAAGGCACCAGAAGAATCATTTGAAAGCAGTGACAACTACACGGTAGAACTTCTTGTTCCTACAGATTGCAAATATATAGGATCAACAGTAGAAGAAGCACGCTTATTAAACGTAACAGGTGGACACCTAATTGAAATAGTTCGTTTTGACAGGGAAATCATCAGTCCTGTTCCTAACAACGAATATATATTTGGTGGAGATCATCTGGTTTACTCGGGAAGGATTGATGACATTCTGCAATTACGTACCACTCACGGATTAGTCAATGCTACACATCATGTTTTCAGTGTTAAGGAATTAAACAAAAACCGCACGCTACAACTAGCAACCGTCATAAGGGAAAGTAGTTTGGTTGGACAACGAATGGCTGACATAGATTTTGAAAAAGAAAACGATGTAGTATTGATTGCTGTAGCACGCGAAGGAGAAAGAATCACTGAAATTCCACGCGAAACCACCATATACCCAGGAGACACATTACTCTTTGAGGGTACTAAGATGAACGCAGAACACTTATCCGACAAATTGCAATTCTTCAACAATATAGCTCTACCGCAACAAGGGCCAAAGACATTCATCAGTATATTTATTATGATATGCATGGTATTATTGTCGTCATTTAGCGTATTGCCACTGCTTCACTGTACATTACTTGCTGCTGGTGCGATGTTGATTACAAAATGTTGTACTGCAGATCAAATGCAGCGAGCAATAAATTGGAAGATAGTCACAATTTTTGCTGGAAGTGTATGCATAGGAAAAGCCATTGAGGCAACAGGATTGGCAAGTACTATAGGTTATGGAATTGCACATACCTTCAGTTTCAATCCATTTGCATCCTTGATAATGTTTTGCCTGATAGCTACCATAGCAACTGAACTGATTTCAAATGCCACAGCAGCAGCAGTACTAATACCGATAGCTATTGACACGGCCCAAATTTTGAATGCCAACCCACTTACATTTGTAATTGCACTTATGATTAGCATATCATCATGTTTTGCAACCCCTATTGGGAACGAAACAAATACTATGGTATATGGTCCTGGCGGATACAAATTCACAGACTTTGTAAAACTTGGACTTCCAATGAATGTAACAGTATTCATAACAAACATAATTGCAACTTGCTTAGTTTATCCATTACAATAATAGCATCAAGAATAAATAACAAAATACAAAAAATATGCAGTGGCTTATTGATTTATTAATTACAGGAGGAGGAGTAGCTCACACAGTTATATTATACTCCTTGGTAATTGCATTAGGAATATTCCTTGGCAATAAACTGAAGATAAAAGGTGTATCTCTTGGAGTTACTTGGATTCTCTTTGTAGGTATTGCCGTTGGAGACTTACTGAAACGAATGAATGTGGTAGAAAACATGGAAATACTGAATTTCGTTCAAGATTTCGGTCTCATATTATTCGTATTCTCAATCGGTCTTCAGGTCGGTCCTTCATTCTTCACATCACTCTTACGTGGTGGTCTTAAAGCAAACACTATAGCAGCAGGAATAGTATTGCTCAACATCGTTGTAATGCTTATAATCTATTATTCTTGTCGCCAAATCATACCTGCAGCAAACGATTTGCCAATGCTTGTTGGTACGCTATGTGGAGCTATAACTAACACTCCTGGATTAGGTGCCGCTACTGCTGCACTTGATCAAATAAGCAGCATGAATCCCCATATCTTTGCAGATGGAGTTCCTGTAATTGCAAACGGATATGCGTGTGCATACCCTCTTGGTGTTGTAGGCATTATACTAAGCATCATTCTGATAAGATTTATCTTCAAAATAAACTTTCAGAAAGAAGAAGAACATTTCAATAGAAAGAATAGCAAAAATGCAGCTGTAAAGCCACATCTGATGACTATTGAGGTGTTTAATCCTGCTATAAATGGCAAAAGCATTCTGCAAGTACATAATTTCATAGGTCGCGACTTTGTATGTTCCCGTCTTCTCCACGATGGACACATCACAGTACCTAACCGCAATACCCTACTCTCAACAGGCGACCGTATCTTTGTAGTCTGTGCATCAGAAGATGCAGAAGCAATAACAGCTTTTATCGGACCAGAAGCAGAAATAGACTGGGAGATACAAGACGTAAAAATGGTATCGAAGAAACTTACTGTTACACGTAGCAACATAAATGGAAAAACACTTGGTTCTCTACACTCCAGTTCAATGTTTGGCGTTAACGTAACAAGACTTTATCGTTCAGGTATCGAACTATTTGCTAGTCCAAGCGTTATACTTCAGGTAGGCGATATTCTAACAACTGTAGGACCTGAAGATGCTGTAGATCGATTTGCAAGTCGAATCGGTGATTCAAAGCAAGCACTTGACAAACCTAACTTGCTTACACTTTTCGTAGGCATCTTCGTAGGTATTGTATTCGGAATGATTCCAATATCTATTCCAGGTATGTCTGTTCCTGTGAAATTGGGTCTTGCAGGTGGTCCGCTTATCATAGCAATCATGTTGGGACGTTTCGGATACAAAATCAAACTTGTTGCCTACACAACTAACTCTGCATCACTTATGATTAGAGACATCGGTCTTGTGCTATTCCTCGCCAGTGTAGGAATTAAAGCCGGTGGAAACTTCGTTGACACAGTAATAAATGGAGGTATTCACTACGTATGGATTGGTTTCCTGATTACATTCATTCCACTTATTATCATGGGAGTCTTTGCCAGAGTAAAATGGCACATGAACTATTTCCTGCTTTCAGGAATTATCTCAGGTGCAACTACTGATCCACCAGCACTTGCCTTCTCTCAAGCACAGGCAAACAATGGTATTCCTTCAGTAGGCTACTCTACAGTCTATCCGTTGTCCATGTTCCTCAGAATTATAACAGCCCAAGTACTGATACTCGCATTCTGCTCATAACACATTAATGAACATAATAACTAACATACTGTCGCAGCAGGCAGAATTACCACTGCTTGCTGCATTAATTTTAGGATTATTGGTAGCAATCAATCCTTGTCAGCTTGCTATCAACATATCCGCTCTCACCTATCTAACACGTAGGGCAAAATACAAGCATCAAAATCGGACACTATTGTTATATATCCTTGGCAAGACTATCACCTATACCGTATTAGGATGGATTCTGATGTGTCTTATCGGAGGAGGTAGGAACATAGAAGGAGTGGCATCAATTTTGTCCAAAGCAGAACTGATTGTACCATACATATTAATTATAGTCGGCACATTCATGCTATTTCGTGCACTTCATCCCCATCATCATCATCAAGGAGAGAATTGTCACAATTCAGGAGAAATGATACATCGCAATGGCCCGCTTGGAGCACTTATCCTCGGTATCACACTGGCTTTTGCCTTTTGTCCAGAAAGTGCCGTATTCTATTTCGGTCTGATGCTACCATTATCCATAACCTCGCAGGCAGGACTATTTGTTCCGTTTATTTTTGCTATTGCAGCCAGCATCCCGGTTCTGCTTCTTGCTTGGGCTATCAGAAGAGCACTCACACAGGCAGACCAGTTGAACAGCTCTTTCGAACATGCCCAGCAATGGATTAACGGCTTAGTAGGATTATTATTTATTTTGATGGCTATAGTAATTCTATTTAATTAAACGCATAAACAGTAAAATGACCATTACAGAGAGATTCCTAAAATACGTATCATTCGATACACAGTCCTCGGAAGAAACAGGAACAACACCATCAACCAAGAAACAGATGGTGTTTGCGGAGGTATTGCGCGACGAACTTATTAGCGAAGGATTACAAGATGTGGAACTGGACTCCTTAGGATATATATATGCCACCCTGCCTTCCAACACGTCTAAATCTATTCCGACAATAGGATTCATCTCTCATCTCGACACCTCTCCCGATGCTTCGGGAACAAACGTAAAACCGCAAATAACATACAACTACGACGGCAAGGACATCACTTTATCTGCTGATAAAGTTCTCTCACCAAAACAGTTTCCAGAATTGCTTGACCACATTGGCGAAGACATTATAACGACAGACGGGACTACCCTACTTGGAGCCGATGACAAATCAGGTATTGCAGCAATAGTAGAGGCAATGGTCTATCTTCAGAAACATCCGGAAATTGAACACGGACCAATTCGCATAGCATTCAACCCTGACGAAGAGATTGGCATGGGAGCCCATCATTTCAATGTTGAAAAATTCGGCTGTAAATTTGCATACACCATAGATGGTTCTGAATGCGGCGAGATAGAATTTGAAAATTTCAATGCTGCAGCAGCTATAATAACTGTGACAGGACGTTCCGTACATCCAGGTTCTGCGAAAGACAAGATGATTAACGCAGGACGTATAGCAACAGAAATTGTACAGATGCTTCCACAATCCGAAATACCAGAAACAACCGAAGGCTATGAAGGATTTTATCACCTTACATCCATTAGCGGAAACTGTACAGAAGCAAACCTTTCGTTTATCATTCGCGATCACTCAACGGAAAAATTTCAAGAACGTAAACGCGTCATCACCAGAATAGTAGAAACCATCAACCAACGCTACGGCAATGGTACAGCTACTCTCACTCTGACCGACCAATACTACAACATGCGTAAACAAGTAGAGCCGCAGATGTATATCATCGACATAGCCTGCCAAGCCATAAAAGAAGCAGGAATGTCACCAAAAATTAAAGCAATCAGAGGTGGTACCGATGGAGCACAACTATCATTCATGGGACTCCCCTGCCCCAACATCTTTGCTGGTGGCATCAACTTTCATGGTCCATACGAATTTTTACCCATTCAGTCGTTGGAACGGGTAAAACAGACCATTATAAATATATGTAAAATCACAGCACAATACGAATGGCAACACAAATAGTAGAGACATACGACAAAGAAAACATCAACAAACTGCCGATAGAACGCTTCGAAGGGAATATCTATATAATAGATAATGAGTCGGAAGTTGTCAAAGCTGTTAACTATCTGCTTACACAACCGCTACTCGGATTCGACACAGAAACACGTCCTTGTTTTCAAAAAGGAAAACTTCACAAAGTAGCCCTGCTTCAAGTAGCAACAGCCAACCAGTGTTTTCTTTTCCGTCTAAACCGAATGGAAGGAATACCAGCCCCCATTCTGAGTCTTTTAGAAGATTCTACTATTACAAAAGTTGGTCTGGGACTTAAAGACGACATGATGAATCTACGGAAACGTGCAGAATTCACACCTGGCACATTCATCGACATACAAGATGAAATAACAAAATTAGGCATTAAAGACAAAAGCCTTCAGAAAATCTATGCAAACCTCTTTGCAAAGAAAATAGCCAAACGTCAACAGCTGAGCAACTGGGAGGCTGATGTACTGTCCGTAGCCCAACAACAATATGCAGCTATCGACGCGTGGGCATGTATAAGAATCTACAATGAAATTAAAAAACTTCTAACATCAAAATAATGAAAAAACTATATCTCAAACGCGGAAAAGAAGATTCCCTACTTCGCTTCCACCCATGGGTTTTCTCTGGTGCTATCCATCATATGAGCTCTGAGCCTGAGGAAGGCGAAGTAGTAGAAATATTCACCTCCGACAATCAGTATATAGCTACAGGACATTATCAGATTGGTTCTATAATGGTTCGAGTACTTACCTTCGAACGAGAACCAATCAACCAGCAATTCTACGAGCAACACCTGAAAGCAGCTCACAATGTTCGTCTCGCACTCGGACTAGGCGACGAAAGTTACCGACTAGTACACGGCGAAGGTGACAACTTACCAGGACTTGTAATCGACATCTATGGAGATACAGCTGTCATGCAAGCTCATTCCGTAGGTATGCATCGCGACAGACAAATTATAGCTGACGCACTCAAAGTTGTTTTAGGAGAAAAACTTCATAACATATACTACAAATCAGAAACCACACTTCCCTACAAGGCCGACCTTCATCAGGAAAACGGTTTCCTTCTGGGTGGTTCTGCAGATGATATTGCCAGCGAAAATGGACTGCGTTTCCATGTGGACTGGTTACATGGTCAGAAAACAGGATTCTTCATTGACCAACGTGAAAACCGCAAACTTCTTGGCGAGTATTCAAAGGGACGTAACGTACTGAATATGTTCTGCTATACTGGAGGTTTCTCACTATATGCTATGCGAGGAGGAGCAAACATAGTACACTCTGTAGATTCCAGCCAGAAAGCTATCGACCTCACGAATGCAAATATAGAACTCAACTTCCCTGCAGACAATCGTCATAAGGCATTCGCAGAGGATGCATTTCACTTCCTTGACAACATGACTACCAAATACGATCTGATAATTCTCGATCCTCCAGCATTTGCAAAGCACAAGGATGCCCTTAGAAATGCCATAAAAGGATATATCAGACTCAATCGCAAAGCATTTGAACAGATTCAGCCAGGCGGTATTCTTTTCACATTCTCTTGCTCTCAGGCTGTTGACAAGAACCAGTTCCGCACAGCCGTATTCTCAGCTGCTGCAGCAGCTAACCGAAAAGTCCGGATTCTGCATCAACTCCACCAACCTGCCGACCATCCAATCAATATCTATCACCCAGAAGGTGAATATCTGAAGGGATTAGTTTTATATGTAGAATAACTCAATTTATATTATATATAGCACACAAACAAATTGTTCATATTTTACACAAAAGTGTTAAACTTGACAAAGTGTGCGCGTTTTTTTTTGCATAAAAACTTGTCAAAACGTACAAAATCCATACCTTTGCAACGTGTTTTTCATGGTATTAGATTTATTTTAAGGTTAGTAAAGATTGCTTGTCGTGAGATAAGCAATTTTTTTGCGCTTAAATTGGCTTATGACAGTCATTTTAAGCGCAAAATTTGTTTATAGAGATAATCTTAAAAACTATCATCTGTTTTTTAAACTCTTTATTATTTATAAGGATTTTCAGGATACTTACCCTTATAACGTTCGTACAAAGGATCTTGCAGAACCTTATTCATGAAATATCCGAATATAGGCAATGCCGTTCTACTTCCCTGCCCCAGTTCTCCTGTACGGAAATGAATGCATCTGTATTCTCCACCTACCCATACAGCTCCAACAAGATTCTTAGTAGTTCCTACGAACCAAGCATCGGAATGATTATTTGAGGTACCCGTCTTTCCTCCGAATTCGGTTTCATCAGCTACTGGTCTGACATATTGCCACAACGCGCTAACAGTACCTCCACCTTCTCTCATTCCTCCCCACAAGAGTTTCTGCATATAATAAGCAGTTTTCTCCTTCATCGCCACTTCTTCTTTTGGACCATTCTTCTCGTAATTGTAGATTTCCTTTCCGTTACGGTCCAATATTCTGGTGACGACAACAGGATCGCGATGCTTTCCTGTATTCATGACAGTACTATACGAATTACACAACTCCAGCAGACTCACGTCGCACGAACCCAACGACAGCGACGGAACAGTATCCAACTTACTGTGTATTCCCATTTTATATGCTATGTTTATAACATTTGGAATACCAGTTTTGAGTCCCATTTTCACAGCGATAGTATTTACAGAACGTGCAAAAGCAGAACGCAGAGTCATATTGGCATAGGTACATATTCCGTCAGCATTATGCGGTTGCCAGAGTTTTGTCTTACCTGGATTAGCCGGATCTGGCATTTTCAGCGACACATACGAATCTGTCACCCTATAATCAGGAGTGATAGAATCGTTATTCTCAAATGCCGATGCATATACGAACAGTTTAAAAGTAGAACCAGGCTGACGCATAGCCGTCACCTTGTCATATTTCCAATGTTCGAAGTCTATATCTCCCACCCACACTTTCACCATGCTAGTCTGTGGCTCCATCACAACCATTCCAGTATGCATAAAACTTACCATATACCGGATGGAGTCAAGAGTACTGATTTCCTTTTCTACATATCCGTTCTTCTGCCCGCCTTTACCGTAAGCAAAGAGTTTTACGGTATGAGGTTGATTCAGATAGAACCATATAGAGTCCTGATTATCATCATATTTCTTTGCGAGATATTTATAATAATCGGTTCTTTTGGCAATATTCTCTATGAAATTAGGCACTTCTTGATAATGTTCGTCTCTCCAAGGGGCTGTACCGTGCCAATGATTATCAAACTTTTGCTGAATATTCTTCATTCCCTTCTGAACAGCCCATTCTGCATAAGCTTGCATCCTCATATCAATCGTGGTGTAAATCTTCAGACCGTCACTATACATATCATAATCGTTCTCTCTACACCAATCAGAAACATACTGTCTGATATATTCTCTGAAATAGAGTGCCTTGCCTCCGTAAGCTTTCTCAACGGAAAAACGGCTCAAGTCTATTGGTAACAGACAAAGAGAATCACATTGTTTGCGAGTCATTGGTTTTAGTCCCGCAGAGAGTTCCGGGTGGTTCAACATATTATGCAGCACAACATTACGTCGTTCCTTACTACGTTTCGGATTAACCTTAGGATTATAAGTAGTCGTAGCCTTAAGTAATCCTACAAGTACAGCAGCCTGTTCTGCATTCAAGTCTTTGGGATCGCACGATTTTCCAAAATAAGTTTTCGCAGCAGTTCTGATTCCGAAGGCATTACTACCAAAATCCACAGTATTAAGATAAAGAGTAAGGATATCCTCCTTTGTGTACATATTCTCTATCTTCACAGCAGTAATCCATTCTTTTGTCTTGATAATAAGCATCTTCAGTCCTGGTACATTGCATAGCACGCCATCAGTATGTCTGGTTCGCATCTTATACAGATTCTTCACCAGCTGTTGTGTAACCGTGCTCGCACCACGTGCATTCCCATGAACCATATCCTTCATAGCGGCAAAGATAGCTTTGAAGTCAATTCCATGATGTTTATAGAAGCGTTCGTCTTCTGTAGAGAGCAAAGCATACTCCACATAAGGAGAAATCTCTTTATACGAAACAAGCGAGCGGTTCTCATTGAAAAACTTACCAATTGGAATACTGTCGTTATCAGCTGAATAAACATACGAAGGTTCATTCGTAACTGGATTTTTCAGACTCTCCATCGAAGGTGATTCTCCGAAGAGCCAGCAGAAATTATACGCAACTGCTACTAAGTATATAAAGAAACAGCATAGGAAAGTAGAAACTACTACAGCTAGTCGCTGATACCATCTACCCTTATATTGTCTGCCGTACCAAAGTAAGGAAATCCGGATATATTGAAAGATTTTTTTCATAGGATTCAAAATTATGGTTTTAAGAGTGGGTTGACTACACATCAATCCATTTTATGTCTGCGTCTTTCGAGAACCAAAGCATTTGTTTCTTGGCATACACTCTTGTGTTTTTCTTTATTCGTTCTACCGCCATAGGCAATTCCCACTCGCCATCTATCACCTTGAAGAGTTCTTTATATCCTACGGTATTTAGTGAATTCAGATGTCGCAAAGGATAAACTCTTCTCGCCTCCTCCATCAACCCCTCTTCCATCATCATATCCACTCTTCGGTTTATTCTTTCGAACAAATCCTCCCGTTTGCGTCTCAGTCCTATTTTTTCTATTTTGAAAGGTCTTTCCTTCACAACCTGAGTACGGAACGACGAATATGGCATGCCTGTCTGGTAGCAAACTTCCAAAGCATGGATTATGCGTTTATGGTTTTTCAGGTCTGCCTCTGCATAATACTCAGGATCGAGCAGTTTCAATTCAGCCAGCATAGGTTCTATACCTTCTGTTCTGAAGCGATCTTGCAGATTGCTTCTCACCTCATCATCTATTGTTGGAATATCATCGATACCTTTGGTTACGGCATCGATATACATCATAGAGCCTCCTGTCATCACAACTGCTTCGTGTTGTTTGAACAAATCTGACAAAAGGCACATAACATCAGATTCATATTGTGCTGCACTATAATATTGTTCCAAGGGCAACATCTGCACAAAATAATGTTTCACGCGTGCCATCTGTTCTGCTGTCGGAGCAGCAGTTCCTATACTCAATTCTTTGTATATCTGGCGCGAGTCTGCATTAATAATCGGGCACCCAAGGCTTTCCGCCATGCTTAGTGCATATTCTGTTTTACCCACAGCTGTGGGCCCCAGCACTACAATCAGTCTGTTAGTATTCTCCATCACTGATATCAAGACCCTCCAGACTGATATCTTCCATATCTACTTCGTCTCCGAACATATCATTCTCTTCATCCATTACGGTTGTATCGGAAACTATTGGGTTGCGTGATAACAGTTCGTCAAAGTCGAGAGTCTGCTGAGGAGCATCACCCATCGAACGAGTAATCTTTCCCTCCTTCATCGAACCTGGCTTTACACTACTCAGTTCTATGAAGAACACGCGTTCTGCCAACATATCGAAGGTATAGAGCAGGTGTTGTTTTTCGTCTTCGAGAAACTCGCTCAACTCCGTCTTTGCCATGATGTAGCTGTCCTTATCCATACTCGTATCCATCTCCTCCAGCATAATCTCCTGTCCCTTTTCCCATCCGTTTTCGCAGATAATGAAACTGGTCAGCTGATCATCTTTATATTTACAAGATTCCAGAATCAGTTTATGCAGATCCAGGAATGTAGCATGTGAATCAATTTGAATTTCTCTCATGAAGTTTTCCACTTCATCCGAGATTATGGTGAACTTATAAATCATCTTACAATACCTCGTTTAGAATTTGCAACAAAGTCAATGATATATTCTATTTCTTTGCTCATTGGCACTTCCTGTCTGATTTGTTCCACAGCTTCAGCTACAGTCAGGTTACACGAGTAAATCAGTCGGTATGCATGTGCAATATTATCGATGATATTAGAAGCAAACTGACGACGACGCAGACCTACTATATTAAGTCCGGCATACGAAACAGGCTCTCTTCCTACCATTGTGAATGGAGGAATGTCCTTGCTCGTACGGGTTCCTCCCTGTACCATAGTGTATCCACCGATTCTGCAGAACTGGTGTACAAGGACTACGGCACTTAGTATTGCATTATCATCGATAATCACTTCTCCTGCAAGTTTTGTAGAGTTGCCCATGATGACGCCGCTACCTACTTCGCAGTCGTGAGCTATATGAGCATTCTCCATGATGAGGTTGTTCGAACCCACCTTCGTTGTACCCTTGCTTGCAGTACCACGATGAATGGTTACGTTCTCACGAATTTTATTATTGTCACCTATTACAACTGTCGATTCCTCACCTCTGAACTTAAGGTCTTGTGGCACAGCTCCGATGACAGCACCAGGAAACAGAGTATTTCCGTTTCCCATGTGTGTACCATACAACAATGTGACTGAATTCATCAACACATTATTATCACCGATTTCTACGTTCTTGTCTATGAAACAGAATGGACCGATTTCACAGTTCTCCCCTATCTTTGCTTCTGGGTCTATAAATGCCAATGGGCTGATTTTTGCCATATTATTTTATTCTTTCTTATTCTTACATATTTTTAAGTATCTCTCGCGCGAACATATTATTAATAGCATGTCCTGGCTTATATCCTGTCACCTTTCCGATGAGAGGTCTGCCAACGAGTGCGAGGTCGCCCATTACGTCGAGCAACTTATGTCGGGTGGTTTCGTTCTTCCATGTAAGCGGTTTCGGATTGAGGAATCCCAACTGCTTAGCATTCATTCTGCTCACACCCAGTTTGTCGGTCAGGGCGTCGAAGCGTTCCTGACTGAGTTCTATTTCGTATATAACGATTGCATTTCCGAGGTCACCGCCTTTGATAAGTCCCATATTCAGCAGAGGTTCAATTTCTCTGACGAATACGAATGTACGTGCTGAAGACACTTCCTTCGAGAAATCATTAATGTCGTCGAGTGTAGCATTCTGCTTACCCAACACACTAGTACCGAAGTCTGTCGTTATGTCCAGACAGAAGTGGTCGCACGGTTCTATCTTCATGTGTTCGCCGTTCTTTCCTTCCACCTCTATCACCTTGTCCACTACGTAGAAATTCTTCTCTGCATCCTGCTCTACTGTTCCAACCTTCTCAATCGACTGAGTCCAGTACAATGCGCTTCCGTCAAGAATAGGCATTTCGGGACCATCCAGTTGTATAAGGCAGTTATCTATGCCGGCAGCCAACAGAGCAGCCATAGCATGTTCGATAGTGCTTACCTTTATATTGTCTTTCGTCAGCACAGTACCTCGTTGTGTATCACCTACCAACTTGGCATCGCAGTCAATCACCGGTGTACCTTCCAAATCCATGCGCTGAATCTTCAGTCCATGATTAGCTGGTGCAGGATTGAACGTAGCAGTTATGTGCAATCCTGTATGCAGTCCCTTACTTGCAAGGGTGAACGAATCCTTCAGCGTTTTTTGTCTAATCATATCGTCTTTTCGACTTTATTTATGTTTTCTTAATTCCTTCAGTTCTTTCCTCAACTCAATCAGTTCCTCACGCAGTTCTGCAAGGTTATTCACCACAGCTACGTTTCTCGACCACTTGCGGGCATCGATAGCCGGACTACCCATCAGAGTGCAATTGCCTTTCTTTGCATTCTTATCTCCGGCAAGACCGCTCTGAGCACCCAACTGCACTCTGTCGCCTACGGTCAGGTGACCGGCAAGTCCTACCTGTCCGCCAAACATACACCACTTGCCTACCTTAGTGCTTCCGGCAATTCCTACCTGAGCCGACATAACGGTATTCTCTCCCACTTCGCAGTTATGGGCTATCTGTACCAGGTTGTCCAGCTTGACACCCTTTCTCACGTATGTGCTTCCCATTGTCGAACGGTCCACACAAGTGTTGGCACCAATCTCCACATTATCCTCAATCGTCACGATACCGATTTGCGGAATCTTATCATATCCGCTTTGTGTAGGAGCAAAACCGAAACCGTCAGCACCTATTACGCTTCCTGCATGTAATATACAATTGTTGCCTACCACACAGTCGTGATAGACAACAGCATTTGAATATATCTCAGTATTATTACCTACCTTCGCGTTTCTGCCTATAGTCACGTGAGGATGGAACACACAACCGTCGCCCACCTCCACATTTTCGCCTATGGCTACAAATGGTCCTATATAACAGTCCTTACCGATTTTTGCCGATGGGTCGATAAACGCCAGCGAACTGATGCCCACTCTCTTCTGCTTCATCGACTCATACATCTGCAGCAGTTTTGCAACCGACTCGTAAGCATTATCCACCTTCACCAGAGTTGCATTTACAGGCTGCGAAGGAATAAAGTCCTTATTCACCAGCACCACACTCGACTCTGTAGTGTACAGATAATGTTCATACTTCAGGTTTGCCAGAAACGACAGAGCACCTTTCTTTCCTTCCTCAATCTTAGCGAACGTAGTAATCTGCGCATTCTTGTCGCCCTCTACTGTTCCACCTGTAAATCCGGCAATTTGTTCAGCTGTAAAAACCATTTTTTATTTTAAAATCTTAAAAAAATACAACAACAAACCTCTTTTTTGTGGTTTATGCTGCAAATTTAATAAAGATTTTTCACATATACACAATATTTTTAACAAAAATATGTACCTTTGCATAAAATTTTACGTCGATTAGTAAATATTCTCTAAAATCATTCAGAAATGAACAACGACACACAGGCCAGCAATCAGCGCTACATGATGCGTGGAGTCTCCGCAGCCAAGGAGGATGTCCACAATGCTATCAAGAACATAGACAAGGGTATTTTTCCGCAGGCATTCTGCAAAATCATTCCCGACATATTGGGTGGTGACCCAGAATACTGCAACATCATGCATGCCGACGGAGCAGGCACCAAGTCTGCCCTGGCTTATATGTACTGGAAGGAAACAGGCGATTTGTCTGTATGGCGTGGCATAGCTCAGGATGCCATAGTAATGAATACCGACGACCTGCTATGCGTAGGAGCTGTCGACAACATACTTGTGTCCTCTACTATCGGACGCAACAAAATGCTCATTCCGGGCGAAGTCATCGCAGCCATCATCAACGGTACCGACGAAATCCTCTCCGACATGCGTCGTATGGGCATCGGCATCTATGCCACAGGTGGTGAGACAGCCGATGTAGGCGACCTCGTTCGCACTATCATCGTCGATTCTACAGTCACCTGCCGCATGAAACGAAGCGATGTCATCAACAATGCCAACATCCGTCCGGGCGACGTCATCGTCGGACTCTCCTCCTGCGGTCAGGCTACATACGAAAAGGAATACAATGGCGGTATGGGTAGCAACGGACTCACCTCTGCCCGTCACGATGTGTTTGCAAAATATCTGGCAGAACGCTATCCTGAGTCATACGACAAGGCAGTACCCGACGAACTCGTTTATTCCGGCAGCTACAAACTGACCGACCCGGTAGCTGGAGCACCAGTCAACGCTGGAAAACTCGTCCTCTCACCTACTCGCACCTATGCACCTGTGGTCAAGCAACTCCTCGACCGACTTCGTCCACACATCCACGGAATGGTACATTGTACAGGTGGTGCCCAGACAAAAGTGCTCCACTTCGTTAGCGACAACTGCCGTGTCATCAAGGACAACCTCTTCCCCGTTCCACCACTCTTCCGCGCTATTGCCGAAGAGTCAGGTACCGACTGGGCAGAGATGTATAAGGTATTCAACATGGGTCATCGTCTTGAGGTATATCTCTCACCCGAACATGCTGAGGAAGTCATCGCAATCTCTAAATCCTTCAACATCGATGCCCAGATAGTAGGTCACATCGAAGAAGGCAAGAAGAGCCTCTGCATCAAATCCGAATTCGGCACCTTCGAATACTAATTATCAATTCTCAATTCTCAATTATCAATTGTCAATTATCAATTATCAACTCTCTTGGAAACCAACAACATATTAGACAAACTCGAGGGCATCGTTCCCCGTTTTGAAGAAGTCGGCACACTCATTACCGACCCATCTGTCATAGCCGATCAGAAACGCTACGTGCAACTCACGAAAGAATACAAAAACCTGGAGGACATCATGAATGCCCGCCAGCGATATATCAACGCACTAAAGGGTATCGACGAAGCCAAGCAGTTACTTGAAACCGAGGAAGATGCAGACATGAAAGAGATGGCTCGCGAAGAACTCTCTGCCAACGAACGTCTCATCCCCGAACTCGAAGAGGAGATAAAACTCCTCCTCATTCCTGCCGACCCTGAGGATAGCAAGAATGTGACACTCGAAATTCGTGGTGGTACAGGTGGCGACGAAGCAGCACTCTTTGCCGGCGACCTCTTCCGCATGTACTCCAAATACTGCGAAACAAAGGGTTGGCACCTTACCGTATCTTCTTTCTCCGAAGGAGCAAGTGGCGGTTACAAGGAAATCGTTGCCAACATCACAGGCGAGAATGTCTATGGCACTATGAAGTACGAATCAGGCGTTCATCGCGTTCAGCGAGTACCAGCTACCGAAACCCAGGGGCGTGTCCACACATCCGCAGCTACCGTTGCCGTACTGCCCGAAGCAGAAGCTTTCGACGTACAGATCAACGAAGGTGAAATCAAATGGGATACCTTCCGTTCAAGCGGAGCAGGCGGTCAGAACGTCAACAAAGTGGAGTCTGGAGTTCGTGCCCGTTATATGTGGAAAAATCCCAATACCGGCGAGACGGAGGAAATCCTCGTAGAATGTACCGAAACCCGCGACCAGCCTAAGAACAAAGAGCGTGCCCTTGCACGTCTGCGTACATATATCTACGATAAGGAACACCAGAAATATATCGACGACATCGCATCGCGTCGTAAGACGATGGTATCTACCGGCGACCGTTCTGCAAAGATACGCACCTACAACTATCCGCAGGGACGAATCACCGACCATCGCATCAACTACACGATATACAACCTCGCAGCATTCATGGACGGCGACATACAGGACTGCATCGACCACCTCATCGTAGCCGAGAACGCAGAACGACTGAAGGAAGCCGAACTGTAATGTTCGCGACATGACATGACAATGTCAGTACCCTCCGAGGGGCTGGCACGCAATTTGTAGGAATAAAAAACTGATGACTCAACTTTCGCAAGTTGAGCAGAAGGGAAGTTAAAGGGAAGTTAAAGGGAAGTTAAAGGGACAATAGTAGAGGATGCTTGCCCAATTTGATGCAGTATCGTCCCCATAACTCCTCAGTAACTCCTTCATAACTACACAATAACTCCCCAAAGTTAAGTTTGCGAAACTTAAACTGATAATAATTCAGAACATGACGATTAACAATTATTCCGACAATCTCAATCAGATTCTCTCCTACTCCAAGGAGGAAGCAATACGTCTGAACAACGATTATATAGGACCTGAGCATCTCATGCTGGGCATACTGCGAGACGGCGACAACCTTGCCGCCCATCTGCTCGTGCAGAAATTCCTCGTCAACCCCGACACACTCAAGCACCAGTTGGAGAAGCATATCGAAAATACCGACATGCCAATCTACTCTACCGACATAGCCCTCAACACTAAGTCGGCAGCCATACTGCGTCTCAGCATCCTCGAATCGCGTCTCACCAAGAGCAAGGAGAGTCAGGCAGAACATCTTCTGCTTGCCATCATGAAACATAAAGACAATATGGCAGCCAAGATACTGACAGACAACGGAGTTACCTACAAGGAACTCTACAACAGCATAGCGCAACCTAGTTCGCAACCACAGGCAACTGGTGTTGACTTCGACGAAGAAGCCGAAGAAGAGAAAGCACCTGTAGGCAGTCAGGGCGGATCTACCAGTCAGAAACAGAAGACTGAAAAAAAGCACAATTCCGACCACCCTGCCATCGACGCCTATGGTTTCGACCTCACCCGAGCAGCTGCTGAAGGCAAACTCGATCCCGTCGTAGGTCGTGAGAAGGAGATAGAACGCATTGCCCAGATTCTCTCGCGTCGTAAGAAGAACAACCCGGTTCTTATCGGCGAACCAGGTGTGGGCAAGAGTGCTATCGTCGAGGGACTTGCCCTTCGCATATCCCAACGTCGTGTGTCGCGAGCCCTTTTCAACAAGAAAATCATCTCGCTCGACATGTCAACCATAGTGGCAGGCACCAAATACCGCGGACAGTTCGAAGAGCGCATGAAGAACATCATCAACGAACTGAAAGCCAATCCCGACCTCATCGTATTCATCGACGAGATACACACCATCGTCGGAGCCGGCAACCAGGCAGGACAGATGGATGCTGCCAACATGATGAAGCCTGCCCTCGCACGTGGCGAACTCCAATGCATCGGAGCCACCACCCTCGACGAATATCGCAAGAACATCGAAAAAGACGGAGCCCTCGAACGCCGTTTCCAGAAAGTCATCGTGGCACCAACCACACAAGAAGAAACCCTCGAGATACTCCACAACATAAAAGACCGCTACGAAGAGCATCATAACGTCACCTATACCGAGGAAGCCCTTGCAGCTTGTGTCAGTCTGACCGAGCGCTACGTCACAGACCGCAGTTTCCCCGACAAGGCAATCGATGCCCTCGACGAAGTAGGTTCCCGCGTACACATTACCAATATAAGTGTACCAAAACCGATTGAAGAGAAAGAAGAAGAAATAGCTGAGGCACAACGCAAGCAGGAAGAAGCCGTTCATAATCAGCAATACCTCGAAGCAGCAGAATACCGCGATAAGGTAATCCTGCTTACTGGCGAACTCAACGACCTCAAACGCGAATGGGAAGCCTCCATGCAAGACAGTCGCATTAGTGTAAGTGCTGACAAGGTGGCAGAAACCGTCTCCATGATGACAGGCATACCGGTTCAACGCATGATGTCGGCAGAAACCATACGCATAAAAAATATGCGTCAGGAACTCAAGTCGCAGATAATAGCTCAAGACGGAGCAATCGACCGACTGGTCAGCGCCATCCAACGCAACCGCGTCGGACTCTCCGACCCGATGCGTCCTATCGGCGTATTCATGTTCCTCGGACCTACCGGAGTCGGTAAGACCTACCTCGCCAAGAAACTTGCCGAACATATGTTCGGAACCTCCGATGCCCTCATCCGCATCGACATGAGCGAATACATGGAGAAATTTACCGTCAGCCGTCTCGTCGGAGCTCCTCCAGGATATGTCGGATATGAAGAAGGCGGAATGCTTACCGAACGTGTGCGTCGCAAGCCCTATTCTATCGTCCTGCTCGACGAAATAGAGAAAGCCCATCCCGACGTCTTCAACATCCTCCTGCAGGTAATGGACGACGGACGACTTACCGACAGCAATGGTCGCACGGTTGACTTCCGCAATACAGTCATCATCATGACCAGCAACGTCGGAACCCGTCAGCTGAAAGAATTCGGTCGTGGCGTCGGCTTCTCCGCTATGGCAGGCAAAGACGACAAAGAAGTCAGCCGTAGCGTCATACAGAAAGCCCTCAACCGTCAGTTCTCGCCTGAATTCCTCAACCGAATCGACGAAATCATCACCTTCGACCAGTTGGAACTCGACAGCATCATAAAGATTATCGACATCGAACTGCGTCCGCTCATCGAGCGCATCGAGAAGATAGGCTACCACCTCGACATCACTCCCGAAGCCAAGCGTTGGATAGCCGAACAGGGTTACGACAAACAATTTGGAGCACGACCTCTTCGCCGTGCCATCCAGCAGCACATCGAAGACCCTGTAGCCAACCTCGTAGTCGAAGAACAGGTACAGCCAGGCGACACCATCAACGTACAGTTTACCGACGGAAAACTCGTTGTAAATAAACAGTAATTTAAGTTTCGCAAGCTCAACTTTGGGGAGTTATTGTGTAGTTATGAAGGAGTTACTGAGGAGTTATGTGGACGATACTGCATCAAATTGGGCAAGCATCCTCTACTATTGTCCCTTTAACTTCCTTTTAACTTCCTTTTAACTTCCCTTTAACTTCCCTTCTGCTCAACTTGCGAAAGTTGAGACAGTAACCAATAATCCAAATCCCTATAATCCAAGAACTGACATCGCCGGATGTCAGTTTTTTTATTTTACTACGGACTCAACGGTAAGATGTAAGAGTTTTTCGTCCTTCGTCTTTCGTCCAAAAATTTACTGGTGTGCGTACGAATTTTTTTTCGTGTGCGCACGAGGCAATTTTTCTTTTGTTTTGCCTATGCAAAGATAGGACATGAAAGGGGCGGTTTGTAAATAAAATGCCAAAAAAGACACGCAAAAAAGCACGCTCATAAATTCTCTCGGATTTTTACGATTTTTGGTGTTACAGTGTTACAGTGTTACAGTTAAAAATTCGCTATTTTCTTCAAAAAAATTTTTTATTATATATATAATAACTTACTTTTTGACTATTGGTAGTCAAAAAATCAACTGTAACACTGTAACAACTGTAACGCTTTTATCGCAAATTTTCTTTTTTCGGCAACTTTTTTTTTCTTTCGTTCAAACAGTTTTCGTCTTTCGTCATTCGTCTTTCGTCACTAACCACTAACCACTAACCTCTAACCATTATTTTTCTTCCTTCCCTGCAAGATGCCAAAGTAAAGCAAAAAACAAAACCCAGAACACGACAATCAAGCAGATTATAGCTACACGGGCAGCAATGACCTTGAAATCAGCCTCTCCTCCATACGGCACATCACCTAAAACAAAACGCTCAGCCCATATGTACGCCTTATATGAGCCATAACACCCCAGATAGAGCAGTACAAAAAAAGCGAATAAAGCCGGGGAACATCCGCATCCGCCCCATTTCACCCTCGACATCTTATCCGCCACCAGCGAAGAATATATTATATCTAAATCCATAGTATAATGGTTTACAGTTTAGAGGTTAGTTACATATTGTAATACGAAATAGGATTTTGTCCGCAGTTGATGATGTTCTTCACACTTTTATGGAGATAAGGAGAATCTTGAATTTCTACACCTTCGAATCCCAATCTTCCTTTATGATCATCAGACACAAACCATTTCGTAGGTTTGAACACAGCTCGTACAACACCTCGATATACAGACAATACATGAGTAGCAGACATCGCTCGTTGTCCATTCATCTTCCAGTACCCTCTTGTTGCCTCATATATATTCTCGCGTTCACCATTTCTGTAAGTCTATTGATATTGATACAAACGATATGGTCATTTGGGTCAGGAACTATATCAGCACAATTATACAAGACATTAATTTCCTCTACAGTCTTGATACCCTTATCCCATTGGTGGTGTCTTGACTGAATATTGGAGAGAATAGACTCAGTATTAAACTTATCATAAGTAAGCAAATCAATCAGAACCGACTCCACCAGCAAAGCCTCATCCTCGCTCAATCCGTGTCGGATGATATAATGCTCCACATTCATTCCGCACCCTTGTATCTCTCGGATAGTATCCAGTTTCAAAGAAGACCAATCCTCATTCAGAGCATCATTTGCATGCATGAATACCCTATTCCCCACCCCTTTTCCAATATAGAAAATCTTACTTGTCCTAGGGTCAACCAAGCAATACACATAATACTGCAAAGCCTCAATCACAGGTATCGGAAATTCTTGAATCATATTGTTAGTTTGATTTTGCGAAGGTACATAAAATTAGAATAACAGCAAAATGATTGCATCATCCCTCAGCCATCTTCCATCATACATCTTACTTCATCCATCGCCCTCTTCCGCTGCCATCATAGACTCTTCCTCAGGCATTCTAATGAATATTTTAGTTATTCTACTCTTGCGACATATGATGGATGAATGTCGAATGACAATTTTATAGTTGGGTTGCAATCAGACACCCAAGCGCCAGAGCTTTTATCATAGATAAAAACTATCATCTTGGGTGATAAAATTGCGTTAATAACTACGCACAGTCTATAATCATCTTTGTTAGCATTCATCTTTTCATACTCATTTGCTGATATATGAACACTAATCTGACTACCAGCCAAGCCTTTTACTTCTAGTTTCAGATGAATCTTTCCTTTTGTAGCATCTAAATCCCAACCTATATTATCTTTTTCTCTTGATTTTATAGAATAACCTAAGGATTTGTATTGTTTGGTTACAAAATCGACAGCAGCTTTTTCAACACGATTTTTAGCTTCAACATCTATTTTTACAGTATTTCTTGTAACGCTATCTTTTTTACTGAATAACTATCAATATAATCTATAACTTCCCTTCTATATTTAATTACATAAGGACACTAGTGTCCTTTTTTAACAACTGTCCCAATGCTTCTCCACTTTCATCTATATTAATATCAGGTAGACCTTGAATATAAGATGCTTCATAACTTTTATTGTTTACACTAAGCTCATATGATATATCCTCATCGTCTGGGATGATGTATTTATCAGCATCACCCATAGGCATGTATTTTTTATTACGTGCAAATTGGTTGCAAAGATTATTGAATCTAATTTTTATCTGAGACTCATCACATGGGTTAGCATCCATAACTGCAATTCGCCACACCTTATTTCTGTAAGTAACAATAGATATATCTACTTTTCCTCCATTAAATTCTCCCTCAAGAATATCTTCTTTCACATTATATTTGAAACCCTTCTGAATAAGTTTTTGTTTCATGGATTCTTTTGTTCCATCTACCGGAATACCAAGAAATTTCGTAACATCTTGTGCATTCGAACCAAGTGAAATCATCATCACTAAAATAATTGAAATAAGTTTCTTCATAGTTTAATTGTTTTTATGTTTGATTTTGCGAAGATACATAAAATTAGAATAACAGCAAAATGATTGCATCTTCCTTCAGCCCTCAGCCTTCATCCCTCTCTACCTGTCCCTATGGCATCTTAGCATCATACCTGCCTTCCACTTTTTTGATGGCGTCATGCCAAGTGCAGCATCAAGAAGTATTACTTTCCTTTTAACGATTTGATATCTTTGTCCAGTTCTTTAATACTCTCGAGATGAATTTGTTCCTTTTCTATTTCCTTATATTTGCTATACTCTGTTTCTGCTTTCTGTTTAGCCAATTCGTGGGAAATCTTACCTGGTCCTTCCAATACATTACGTTCATTCAGTTTTAGAATAACATCCAGACGCTCTTTCCAGTCTCGCATAAACATTGGTCGATGAGCCAACGCCTGCGACTCCGCATAAGCAAGATATTGTTCCACTATGAGTTTCAATGCCTTCAATTCATCTTCGTTAAGATAATTCTTGCCTACAAGGATATCCTGCTTTCTCACCTTTTCAACAGTACTTGTAGAGGTCAGTCCCATCATCGGGAGCGAGGCATTGGCACGATAATATACCAACTCTGCTGCAGTCTTCTCACTCACAGCCCAAAGTAATTTATTTTGTACTTCCTTAAAGAATTGTACAGTCATCTCGTCTGATGAATCATAATCTATACTTGTCTTGTAGATGTCCTTAATCTGCTGATAGAACACTTTTTCTTCCAAACGTATTTCCCTGATTTTTTCTAACAGTTCACGGAAATAGTTCATAGAAGAACCTTTCTTGAATCGCTCCTCATTCAAAGCATAACCACGAATAATGTAGTCGCGCAGTCGTTGTGTTGCCCAAATACGAAACATCGTACCTTGGCGTGACTTTACTCGGTAGCCAACAGAAATGATGACGTCAAGGTTGTAATATTTCACTTCTTGGGTTTGAAGAAGCCCCTCAATAGCACCATGCTGAGTGGTATGTCGGAATTTCCGACATACCTTCTCCTCCTTCAGTTCTCCTTCTTTGAAAATGTTGCCAATATGCTCTGTAATGGTAGTTCTTCCTTTACCAAATAGTTGAGCCATTTGTTCTTGTGTTAACCATACTGTCTCGTCTTGAAACAGCACATCAACTTTCACATTACCATCTTCCGATTGGTAAAGGACTATCTCATCTTCTATTGGTACAATATTATCTTTCATAACATTATATTGTTATTGCTCATAACTTTATTCAGTATATAGGTTGGCGCTCATAGTCGCTTTTATATGAATGCTTGGGATTAAGCATTTACGATTTTTTTAAGTAAAATGCAGAAACACAGCAATACGCAGTTTTAATGATGACTCCAATTTCTGTTTGTAAATATAATTAACAGCTTCCTTCTTCAGACTTAATATGCTTTCTTTTGAACGGTAATTCCTTATATCAATAAAGCGCTTTTTAAACTTCTGGTCAATCATTCTTCCATAAGCAAACTGACTTAGACTAATTAGTTCATTCATAGGGGTATATAAAGAATCGTCTCTCAAAGGGGCTGCCATACAAGCCATTCCGCCACTTGATGGCTTCTTAGGCTGCTCAATTGTCACCCATCTAAATTCTCCTTTCTTGGGTGGAAAAAATTGTTTTTTTAAACGTATAAAATAGTCTTTTATTCTACCTATCACGTTGTACTTTATAAAATTTTTAAAAGAATAGTACTTGTTTTGAAGATAGGATTTTACACGCTCATGAACTTTTATTCGAGTCAATTCATTGACTTCATCCATGACAGAGTAATAAAAATCTATATAGTCACTTTGATATGCAGGCATAGTTACTTAGTTTTTTGTTTATCTATCAAGTATATTGAAAACTCTTTTATATGTTCAATAGTCCTTTTTTCCATGAAGAGCAATAATTTCTTCTTTTGTATGTCAGTATTAAGAAATCTTCACTAGTGTCCACTAAAAATGGACGAGTTTAAAAATCAAACAAATTAGGTTCACTTGAACCGCTTCGGTCTTTGTCATTTTTGAATATAGTTTTGTTGAAGAGATCTCTGAGATGTGTTGTGTCTGTGAGTGACATGCTGAGAATTTGCAGCATCTCATAAGTGCTTCTGTCCAATCGCATATCATGCTGCACAATGGCAACGAGGCAGTAGGCGCAGATGGCAGAGTAAATCTGTATTCTGACAGCA
>FLNY01000481.1_pt1 | contig 45291 bp, 39 predicted proteins | sample 1140381 | NCBI WGS metagenome assembly FLNY01 (sample SAMEA3878172, study PRJEB12797) | bioreactor metagenome | biome: Moose rumen | place: Sweden | collected 2011-10
GCACATGTGCACCGCCCGTTTCTTTTGTATGTACTCTGCTCTACAGTAAAAACCTGTGGCAGGAATAGATAACAAAAACCTACAAAACCAAGAAAAAAATAAAGGACCGAAAACTTGCGGGAAAGTAATAAAATTATTACCTTTGCAAACATAGAAAGAGAATATGAAAAGATATAGATAGCAAAACAAACAACACTGAAGACTATGGAAAAAATAAGAGTAGACGTTCAATGGTGCGATAAGAACTTTGCCGCATCGTTTGGAGATAACGTTCCAGGGGCAGTAGTATTCACCGCCAAGACCCTGGAAGAACTTATGAGAGAAGCAGACGAAACATTACGCTTTCACATAGAAGGCATGATAGAGGATGGTGACCAAGTGCCTCAATGGCTTAGTAATGGCGAATATGAGTTTGAATATAACTATGTTGACGTAGCCACCTTGTTACGCGCCTGCGAGGCATACGCCTCATTAGCAGCAATAAGCCGTGCTACAGGTATCAATCAAAACCAACTCAGTCATTATGCTACGGGGCTAAAACGTCCGCGCCCCATACAGCGTAAACGTATTGTAGAAGGAATCCACCACATCGGTGCCAGACTTATGGCGGTAGTATAAAAAGGGTATTCATGGCTTATTATGATAACCACTAAGCCCTCCGCACTAACCTGTTTTCGTAGCGTAGCGTTTCGTTGACGTTTTCGTCGCTGACCTTGTCAGCGTTTCGCTATTCTCTCACCCGGATGGCACGGACGGACTTGCCGTCATAACGATAGGTGCCGATCACACTATTACGCTTTTCTGAGACATTCAGGCTGCAAGCCTTGATATTCCCATCGCTATCCTCGTAAGAGTCAAGCGTACGACTCCAATAGTAACCCCATTGTCCATGATTGGCAACAAAACCACCAAGCCCAGACATTCCAGAGGCGGGCAAGAAGAGGGTATTACCGTTTCCTCCCGTCACCATATAGCCCTTCAATTCAGTATCGTTGTATTTGACAGACGATCCGTCGCACCATATCCAGAAACAGCTGTTAAGCAGTTCCTCCTCCTGCTCTTTCGTAGGCATACGCCATCGGTTACCCCACTCCACATAGGCAGCATCGTCAGAGGAATCGAGTTCTGTCTTCCCAGTCATCGTGTAACGCGTAAACGTATTGTCGAAATAACCATTAAATGAATAGTACGTTTTCACATAGGTCTCACCCCAAGCGTAAAAGTTACCATCGTCCGTCGGAGTAGCAGCCCCAATGTTGGTAGTTGCCCACAGCGTGCCGCTGGGGAGGGCGAGGTCCACATACTCATGGGACGTGACATCCACCAGACAGGTGGCGGAGACACCACTGCCGTCGGTGGCCTCGGCCACGATGGCTACAAGACCTTCCTCAACGCCCGTCACCACTCCGTTACCGTCCACGGTGGCTATGGTCTCGTCCATGCTGCGCCAGCGCAGCGTGGGGATATCGGGGTCCTCGGGTGAAACTGCAGGGCTAAGCGTCGCAGTGCTGTCCTTCATCAGCATAAGATTAGCAGGCAAGGAAAGGGCAGACACGGGATAGTTGATATTTCCCAACAGACGGTTGATGAGCAGCGTGAGGTCTGCGACACTTACTTCTCCGTTGCGATTCACGTCCATTCGCACATCGTCGGCAGCGCGTGACAGTCCGATGGACAAGGCGTTCACGTCCCCCAGCGTCATGTTTCCGCTGGCATCCACGTCGTAACGTCCTGCCTGCTGTGCCCCTGCGCTCTGCAGAAACATCCCCATCCATAGTATGATTACCAACCGTTTCATCGTAGCAAAGTTACAAATAATTTCTGAGGTGAAGAACTAAAACTATAAAAACCCTTTTCGAGAGCCTTGGCACTTTATGCCCTTGCCTTACTACTGCCAGGAAACTGCTTATAAGTACACTTCCAGCAACTTCCTGCCGTTAGCAAGGCACATCCTCCAGATGTAAAGCTCTCGAAAAGCAAAACCAAGAAAATTAGTTAGCGAGAACGCGACTTAATCCACTCTCATGTTTCGGTCAGGGTGGCCAAAGACCGGGGTGGGGTTTATGTTTTCCTTTTTCTCTGGTTGGTGTCCTGTAAGGACAGATGAGGTGGATGCAGGCTTTACGGGGGCTCACTAAAAGGCTGACAGTGTCCTGCTCTTTGCGTCATAGAAGTACTTCTCACACTGATCTTTCACAGGCGCAAAATTGTAGAGTATGCCTATTGGCGTGTCCGTAAGTCTCAAATAATTCCATAGTTGCTGCCGTTGCTCAGGTCCTATGCATTGGATGGCCTTACATTCTACAAATACATCATCTCCACACTTGAAGTCAACAAAATGTCTATGGGAAAGCGGACGCTTATGGTAGCATACAGAGAAATAATACTCCCGTTCATAGGCAATACCTGCCTCTTCAAATGCATACTGAAGGGAGTCTTGATAGATGTATTCGTTCAACCACGGGCCCATCTCCTTATGTACTCGCTGGCAGCATCCTATAATGTCGTACACATGTTCCTTAAGTTTGGGCAATAATGCAGGTGCTACTCCCTTGCTAAAACTGATATCCATACATTTAATCTTGTTATTGCAAAGGTACGAATAATTTCCGAGGTGAAGAACTAAAACTATAAAAACCCTTTTCGAGAGCCTTGGCACTTTATGCCCTTGCCTTACTACTGCCAGGAAACTGCTTATAAGTACACTTCCAGCAACTTCCTGCCGTTAGCAAGGCACATCCTCCAGATGTAAAGCTCTCGAAAAGCAAAACCAAGAAAATTAGTTAGCGAGAACGCGACTTAATCCACTCTCATGTTTCGGTCAGGGTGGCCAAAGGCCGGGGTGGGGTTTATGTTTTCCTTTTTCTCTGGTTGGTGTCCTGTAAGGACAGATGAGGTGGATGCAGGCTTTTATCTGTGTGCTTGTACGCAAGGAAAAGAATGGAGACACAACATCAGCGATGTAATCGCAACCAGAGGAAAAGGGTTTTATCGGTTTTGGTAAGATATTCGCCCTATGCGGTCAATCTTTTGCTGATGGCTTGAAGGTTAGGAACAGGGAGACGAGGAGGAGGGCCAAGAGGACACCAATGATGTTGGCCACGAAGTCGAGCCAGTCACCACTGCGGGTGGTGGTGAGATAAGCCTGCGCCAACTCCAGGAGACCACTCATGACGATGGGAGCCACAACGGCACCCCAGAACGCCCTGCGCCAATCCACCCGCACATGCTGACGGAGATACTCCCACCAGATGATGAGACAAAGACCTCCATACATGATGAAGTGTGCCCACTTGTCATACAGAGGCACGTCCGGTATCACCACCTCGGGAACAGGAATCAACGAGGCAACCGTGATGACCAACGCTGTCAAAAGACTAAGAGGGTATCTTTTCATGCTTTTTACCATAATGATGACACAAAATTACGAATAAAAGTTGTAAATTTGTAATCTCTAAGCAACTAATTTAGCTAAACCGTAAGCATGGGAGCAGACAACAGGGGACTTTTCGGTAGCCGTCTGGGCGTGATACTGGCCTCGGCAGGCAGTGCCGTGGGGCTGGGCAACATCTGGCGTTTCCCCACCGAGGTGGGAAGGAACGGCGGTGCTGCCTTCATCTTGGTGTACCTGTGCTTTGTGTTCCTGCTGGCCATGCCCGTGATGCTGGCCGAGTTTGTGATTGGACGGGGAAGCAAGGCCAATACGGTGGGCGCCTACCGGGCCCTGGCCCCGGGGAAACCGTGGATAGTGGCCGGATTCATGGGCGTGCTGGGAGGCATACTGGTGCTTTCGTTCTATAGTGTGGTGGCCGGATGGACCCTGCACTACACGATACAGAGCCTGACGAACCAGCTGACGGACGGGCAAGACTTCAGTAGGGTGTTTGCCAACTTCGTGTCGAACCCGTGGAAGCCCCTCGTCTACCAACTCCTCTTCCTGCTGATGACCCACTATGTGGTCTCACGTGGCGTGGAGCGGGGTATCGAGAAGTTCAGCAAGGTGATGATGCCCGTGCTGCTGCTCATCATCGGCGTGCTGGTGTGCTGCTCGCTCACCATGTCGGGAGCCACGGAGGGCATAAGCTTCCTGCTCAAGCCCGACTTCTCGAAGGTGACCACGGGCGTGGTGCTCTCGGCCATGGGACAGGCCTTTTTCTCGCTGAGCGTGGGACTGGGCTGCCTGGCCACCTATGCCTCGTACTTCAGCAAGAACACCCGTCTGGTGTCGTCCGCCTTCAGCGTGTGCGTCATCGACTCGGTGGTGGCCATCCTCAGCGGTTTCATCATCTTCCCTGCCGTGTTCTCGGTGCCCGGCGTGGCTCCTGACGCAGGTCCCGGATTGGTGTACATCACCCTGCCCCATGTGTTCAACATCGCCTTTGCCCATCTGCCCATACTGGGCTACCTCTTCTCGGGACTCTTCTATGTGCTCCTGCTGCTGGCCGCCCTGACGAGCACCATCTCCATGCACGAGATAGCCACCGCCTTCATCCACGAGAACTACCGTCTCTCACGCCAGCATGCGGCCATCGTGGTCACGGTCATCTGCATCGTACTGGGCACGGCCTGTTCCCTATCCTTCGGCGTATGGAGCGAAGTGAAGATATGGCACCGGGGATTCTTCGACCTCTTCGATTTCCTCACCGCCAAGTTCCTCATGCCCTTGGGCGGTATACTTATAACGATGTTTGTGGAATGGTACCTCGACCGTAAGTTTGTGGTGGCACAGCTCACCAACGACGGCACGGTGAAGGTGCGCGGGTTGCGCATCCTCCTGTTCCTCATCCGCTGGGTGGCCCCCATCGGAGTGGGCATCGTATTCCTTAACGAACTGGCAAACTGATGGAACAGAAAAGAGGCAGTTTCGGGAGTAAGATAGGCGTAGTGATGGCCGCCGCGGGCAGTGCCGTAGGGCTGGGCAACATCTGGCGTTTCCCCACCGAGGTGGGCAATAACGGAGGAGCTGCATTCATTCTCATCTACATCCTGTGTGTCCTGCTTGTCGGGGTGCCCGTGATGGTGAGTGAGTTCCTTATCGGCCGCCATACCCGTGCCAACACGATTACGGCCTTCCGCAAACTGGCCCCGGGCCGATGGTGGCGCATCGTAGGTATCGAGGGCGTGTTTGTGGCATTCATCATCCTCTCCTACTACATCATCGTGAGCGGATGGACCTTGCACTATACCGTTGCAAGCCTGGCCAACCAACTGACAGCCGACCGCGACTACGGCGAATACTTCACCCGTTTCTCCAGCAGCCCATGGGAACCAGTGGTCTACGCCATCGTGTTCATGGGCATGGTACACTTCGTCATCATGCGCGGTGTGCAGAACGGTATCGAGAAGTTCAGCAAGGTGATGATGCCCATGCTGCTGCTCATCATCGGTGTGCTGGTGGTGTGCTCGTTCTCCATGAGCGGATTCACCCAGGGCATGCGTTTCCTGCTCCACCCCGACTTCTCGAAGGTGACGGCCGACGTGGTGCTCTCGGCCATGGGACAGGCGTTCTACTCCCTGAGCTTGGCTATGGGCTGCCTGTGTACCTACGCCTCCTACTTCGGTTCCAACACCAACCTGATGAAGACCGCCTCCAGCGTGGTGGTTATCGACACCATCGTGGCCGTGCTCGCAGGCTTCATCATCTTCCCTGCCGTGTTCTCCGTAGGCGTGGAGCCCAATGCCGGACCGGGCCTGGTGTTCATCACCCTGCCCAATGTGTTCAACATGGCCTTCCACAACGTTCCCCTCATCGGGTACGTCTTTTCCGGCCTGTTCTACATCCTGCTGATGCTGGCTGCCCTCACCAGTGCCATCTCCCTGCATGAGCCCGCCACCGCCTATCTGCATGAGGAATGGCACCTGTCGCGACGTACAGCAGCCTGGGTGGTCTCCATCGGATGTGTGGTGCTCGGCGTGGCCTGCTCGCTGAGCATGGGGCCGTGGAACGGGTTCACCATCGGAGGCATGTGCCTGTTCGACCTCTTCGACTTCGTATCCGCCAAGGTCATCATGCCCTTGGGAGGCATACTGATAGCCCTGTTCACCGGATGGTATCTCGACCGTAAACTGGTGGAGCAGGAAATCACGAACAACGGTACGCTGCGCATCCCCCTGCTGCGTCTGTTCTTCTTCCTTACGCGCTGGATAGCCCCCCTGGCCATCACGCTCATCTTCGTCAACGAACTCTTTCGGAAGTAACCCATAGTCGCCATGCCCTTCTTTCAGCCCTCCTCCAGCGAGCGTCGCGGATTCATCGTCTTAAGCATCGTGCTGCTTGTCGCCGTAGCCATCGGATGGTTGGGCCGAAACGTTCGGACGCATGAGGCCGAGCGTCCGGACGCTCCGAGCTATGGGTCTGGACGCAAAACGCCTCGCTTCTATAGGCAACCGGAAAGGCAGTTGGAGGAGTTTCCCTTCGACCCCAACACCGCAGACTCCAGCGAACTGCTGCGACTGGGCCTGACACCAAGCATGGTGAGAGGAATCTACAAGTTCCGCAGCATGGGCTACACCTACAGCGAGCCCGCAGACTTCAGCCGTGTGCCAGGCATGACCAACGAACTGTGGGAGAGGCTGAAGCCCTACATCCACATTGACCCGCGTTTCCAACGGGTGAAACCCGAACCCCGCAGCTACGAGACACACACCCAGACATCCGCCACTCCAACGTCTGTCCCAGCCGTTCCTCGCGACACGGTTCGTTTCCCCCGGAAGCTGCAGGCTGGAAGCAAGGTGGAACTGAACAGCAGCGACACGTCCCAGCTGAAGAAGATTCCCGGCATCGGGTCGTACTATGCCAAAAAGATTGTGTACTACCGCCAACAACTGGGCGGCTATGCCTCCATCAGTCAGTTGGAAGACATCGAGGGCATTCCCGAAGGCATCGGGGAATACCTCACGCTGAACACGTCAGCAGTCCGCAAGATAGACGTGAACCACGCCACGAAGAACCAACTGGTGCGACATCCCTATCTGCGCGTCTATCGGGCCGCAGCCATCTGGGACTATCGCCACAAATACGGGGCTTTGAAGAGCCTGGACGACCTACGTCGCCTGCCCGACTTTTCGGAAGAGGATGTCCGACGGCTTGCGCCCTACCTGGAGTTCAGGTAAGACAGGAACAGCTGTCGGAAACGAGCTACAGGATGTCGTCCTTCCAGAGTTTGAAGGGATAAGTGCGCATGTGCCCGTTGTAGAACCGTCGGTCGCCCGTGACCTCGCGCCCAATGAAATCGGGCTTCTCGTAGTACTCATCGGCACGCTCCAGTTCCACCTCAGCCATCACCAGCCCCTCGTTGTCGCCATAGAACTCGTCCACCTCCCATACGTGGCGACCATCAGGTCCCTTTACGAGGTAACGTGTCTTGTCTATCAGGCCAGGCTCGCAGATGGACATCAGGTCACGCGCATCCTGCAACGGAATCTCACGCTCAAACTCATAACGTGCCAGCCCGTCCTTACCGCTCGGGCCCTTGATGGTAAGATACCCCTTGTCGTCACGGATGCGCACACGCACCGTCCGCCCATTGCCCGAGGCAATGTAGCCCTGCTGGATGCGAGTGTGGTTGTAAGCCTTGGACTTAAACTCCCCCGTAACCAGGAACTTGCGCTCTATCTCGTAGTGCATCAGCCCAGTGTGGTCAGGAGGGCAATCATGGCAACGCCAATCACCACAATACCGATGATGACCCCCCAAACGACCTTACGTCCCTGCTGTTCCTCACGTGCAGCACGTGCTGCTGCTCTCTTGGCTTTCTTTTGCAATTTGTTTGACATAGTATTTTAGTTTTAGTTATAGTTACTATAGTTTCTATAGATACGATAGGAATTTTACTCCTCCGCGCCGAACTCCATCAGGTAGGCCTTGATGAAGGCATCTATCTTGCCGTCCATCACGCCACCCACGTCGCTTGTCTGGTAGTTGGTACGGTGGTCCTTCACCCTACGGTCGTCGAAGACATAGCTGCGAATCTGACTGCCCCACTCTATCTTCTTCTTCCCTGCCTCCACCTTGGCCTGCTCCTGCATGCGGTGCTGCAGTTCCTTGTCGTAAAGCATCGAGCGCAGCAGACGCAGGGCATTCTCCTTGTTCTTCGGTTGGTCGCGGGTCTCCGTATTCTCAATCAGTATCTCCTCTTCCTCACCCGTGTAGGGGTCCTTGTATTGGTAGCGCAGGCGTACGCCCGACTCCACCTTGTTCACGTTCTGTCCTCCTGCACCACTTGAGCGGAAAGTGTCCCACGAGATACGTGCCTGCTCGATGTTCACCTCTATGGTGTCGTCGACAAGCGGAGTGACGAAGACGGAAGCGAAGCTGGTCATGCGCTTGCCCTGGGCATTATAGGGAGAGACACGCACGAGACGGTGTACTCCGTTCTCGCTCTTGAGGTAGCCATAGGCAAACTCACCGATTATCTCCAGCGTACAGGTCTTGATACCTGCATCGTCACCGTCCAGCACATGGCTCACGGTACACTTGTAGCCATTGGACTCGGCCCACCGCATGTACATGCGCATAAGCATCTGTGCCCAGTCCTGTGCCTCGGTGCCTCCGGCTCCGGCGTTTATCTTCAGGACGGCATCCATCGGGTCTTCCTCCCGACGTAGCATGTTCTTCAGCTCCAGGTCCTCGATGGCGGCAAGGGCTCGGGTGTAGAGTTCGTCCACCTCCTGCTCGGTAACCAGTTCCTCCTTGTAATACTCCACCGCCAGTTCCAACTCGTCGGCCATTCCCTTGACAGCATTATACCCTTTTATCCACTTCTCCAGACTCTTCACCAACTTCATCTGTGCCTCGGCCCTCTTCTGGTCGTCCCAGAATCCTGGGGCCTGGGTACGCAACTGCTCCTCTTCCCATTGCACCTTCTTCTGGTCAATGTTCAGGTAACGATTCAGCTGGTCTACACGATCTTTTACTTCCTTTAGTTGTTCTGTTGTTATCATATTCTGGCCTTACTATTCTTCATACATCTTGTCTATCAGCACCTTGTAGCGTTCGTTCAGCACAGGACGCTTCACCTTCAGGGTGTTGGTGAGTTCGCCTTTCTCCAGACTGAACGGTTCGGGCAGCAGGGTGATGCGCTTCACCTGTTCGTAGTGGGCAAACTCCTGTTGCAACGTGTCTATGCGGTCCATTATCAAGTCAACTATGCGAGAGTTCCTGCACAAGTCGCCCACGTCGGAATAAGCGATGTTACGGTCCTGGGCATATTTCTCTATCAACGGATAGTTGGGAATCACCAGTGCGGAGACAAACTTCCGCTGGTCGGCAATGATGACAATCTGGTCAATATACCTGTCGACACACAACTTGGACTCCAGAAGCTGCGGAGCAATGTATTTCCCGTTACTCGTCTTGAAGAGGTCCTTGATACGCTCGGTGAGGTAGAGTTCACCGTCCTTCAGGTAGCCGGCATCACCCGTATGGAACCATCCTTCGGCATCGATGCTCTTCTCCGTCACCTCGGCCTTGCGGAAATAGCCCTTCGTGATGGTATTGCCCTTGAGCAGAATCTCGTTGTTCTCACCAATCTTCACCTCTACGCCACCCAGCACACGACCCACACTGCCTATGGTTATCTTCTGGTTCCAACGGTCGCAACTTACTGTGGCTGTGGTCTCTGTCATCCCATAGCCTGCCACCATCATGATGCCAACCGAGTGGACAAACTCCTCGATGGCAGGGGGGATGGCCGCTCCCGCCGTGGGAAAGAAGTTGTGGTTCTCCAGACCCAGCATTTTCAGCAGCAAGGGGAACACCGTACGCTCGTAGAACCTATACTTCACGCGTAATGCCAAGGGAGGAATAAGTCCCCGCATCAGATAGTCCACATTGTGCTGCTTGCCCACGGCCAACGCATCGACCAGCATTTTCCGTTGCACGGGTCCGCTGTTGGCAATCTTCTCCTGTACTCCGTTGTACACCTTCTCCCAGAAACGAGGCACGGCACACATGCAAGTGGGGTGTACCTCACGCAAAGAGGTAAGCACCTCGTGGGGACGCAGGTTCTCCACCAGCGTACACCCTTCGGCAATGCACAGGTAGGTCCATCCGCGCTCAAACACATGGGTAAGCGGCAGGAAGTTGAGCACTACATCCTTCTCACTCAGCGGCAAGGCACCCACATGGGCATGGACCGCCGAAGTGTACATCAGGTGCGTCATCATCACGCCCTTGCTCAACCCCGTGGTTCCACTGGTGTAAAGGATATTAGCCAAATCGTCGGGACGAAGTTCCGCCGTACGCTGCTCGATAACAGACGTATTATCCACCGCCTCACCCAGCTGCAGGAAATCATCGAAGAAGATGCTTGTGTGGTCCTGGGGATTGAGCTTCACGTCACGGCTGAAGACAATCAGCCGCTTGATGCAAGGCGTGAACTGCAACACACGGAAAGCCACATCGTACTGATACTGCTCGCCCACGAAGATGTAACGGATATCGGCATCCGTGACCATATACTTCACCTGCATCTCGCTGCTGGTGGCATAGAAAGGGATGGTCACCGCACGGATGGCATAGGCTCCAAAGTCGACAAACAAACACTCGGGCATGTTCTGAGAAAACGTAGCGACTTTCTCTTGAACGCCCACCTGCAACTGCAGCAACGCGCTGCTGGTCAGACGCACACGGCGCGAGAACTCACGCCAGGATATGTCCTTCCACGTATTATCGGAATAGTCCTTGTAACGCAACGCCGTACGGTCGCCGTACCTTTGGGCCTGCGAGTGAATGAGGGTTGACAATGGACTGGGGTTCTGCATGGCACTGAATTTTAGACTACACAAAGTTAACACATCGAAGGGAAAAAACAAAATTTTATTTCACTAATTCCCTAAAATAATTTAACTTTGTCCCGCATTGAAACAAGGAAACACATGGATATCAACGTTCTGACACAAGAGGCCACCGAATTGCTCTGCAAACTGATAAAGACTCCACGCATCAGTCGCGAGGAACAACATGCCGCCAATCTGCTGGAGAAACACATGAAGGAACAAGGGTTGACGGTAAGTCGCCAAGGGTGCAACGTATGGGCATCGAGCCCCCACTGGCAAGACAATCGCCCCACCCTTTTGCTGAATGCACACATCGACACGGTCCGCCCCACATCGGCATGGACACGGGAGCCTCATCGTGCAGTTATCGAAGGTGACAGGCTATACGGACTGGGAGCCAACGATGACGGGGCCTCACTGGTGAGTCTGCTGCAAGTGTTCCGCATGCTCTCCATGGAGGAGCAGCCCTATAACCTCATCTTCCTGGCCTCGGCCGAGGAGGAGGTGAGTGGCGATGGAGGCATGAGAATGGTATTACCCAAGTTGCCCCACATCGACGTGGCCCTGGTAGGCGAGCCCACGGGCATGCAACCTGCCATCGCCGAGAAAGGCCTTATGGTATTGGACGTGACAGCCCACGGCATACCCGGACATGCCGCACGCAACGAAGGAGACAACGCCATCTACCACGCACTGGACGACATACAATGGTTCCGCAGCTACCAGTTCCCCAACGTCAGTGAATTGTTGGGTCCTGTAAAGATGACCGTTACGGTAATCCAAGCAGGCACACAGCACAACGTCATCCCAGCGGAATGTAGCTTCACCGTGGACGTTCGCAGCAACGAGTGTTACAGTAACGAAGAGATTTACGACATCGTGTGTCAACACGTAACGTCGGAGGTAAAGGCACGCAGTTTCCGACTGAACTCCAGCCGCATCGACGTATCCCACCCCCTTGTGCAACGGGCTGTTGCCCTGGGACGCGAGCCCTTTGGCAGCCCTACCCTGAGCGACCAATCTCTGATGCCTTTCCCAAGCATGAAGATGGGCCCCGGGCAGAGCAGCCGAAGCCACAGTGCCGATGAGTTTGTATTAATCAGTGAGATAAAGGAGGCAATTACCGTCTATCACGATTTGCTCAACGGCCTATCCAATGTTCCGGATTGAGTCGTGCCGTCTCTTTGCGCAACTGGAAGTGCAATACATAATTGCCCGTCCCGTCGTTGGCCACCGTACCCAGCAGATCACGCGCCTTAACCTTCTGCCCCTTGGCAACAATCACCGAGGAGAGATTACAATATACAGAGATGTAACTGCCATGACGGACCAGCACATTCTTCATGCCACTCAGCGAGAAGACTGCCGATACCTCACCGTCGAACACCGCACGGGCACGAGCCCCAGCCTGCCCCACATAGTTGGTACCCTTGTTCTCCAATGTCACGCTCTTCTTGCCTGACGTATTCGAACCATAGTGGGCTCCTATCATATACTGACCCGTAATGGGCACGGGCAGCCGGCCTTTGTTCTGCTCAAAGCTGCCGTTCAGTTTCTGTTCCTCGGGAGTGAGCCACTTGCTGGATGAGCCAGAGGACTTGCCCGTAGTACCAGGCTTCTCTGTCGTAGCAGACTTACTTCCATTTCCACCGTTTTTCTTCCTTTCCGCCTCTGCTTTCCGACGAGCCTCTGCCTCAGCCTTCTTGCGGGCTTGCTCTATCTCATAAGCCACCACCTCGTCAATCTTCTTCTGCAAGGCAGCAATCTGATTGGTCTGGTCGGTCACCTGTTTCTGCAGTCCCTTTTGCTTCTTCTGCAAACTATATACATTACGCTGCTCATCAGCCTGCTGACGACTCAGTTTGGAACGCTCCTCAATCAGGCTGCGCATCTTCTGGTTCACCTCACTCTTTACTGCCAGCAACTGATTCTGATACTCCAAAAGCTGTATCTGCTTCTCTTGTACTTGCTCACCCAAGGTGCGCTGGTACGAGGCATACTCCCGAGTGTAACGCAAACGACGATACATTTGAGTGACATCCTTGGCCGAGAGTGCAAACAACAGACTACTGTTTACCTCACGATAGGACTGGGCCATGCGCAGGGAATGGATGTACTTCTGTTTCTTCTCAGCAAGGACAGAGTCCAGCACCTTGATTTCCTGCTTCAGGGTGTCTACCTTACGATCCAGACTGTCCAGTTCAAGCTCGGTGCGTTGGATAAACTGCACACGCATCTCTATCTCTTGGCTCAACACCTTGATGTTTTGCTGCCCTTTCTTCACATCCTTACGTGTCTTGTCGAGGGCCTGCTGCGATTTCTTCAAGTTCTGCTGCAACTTGGCCTTTTGGTTCTTCAGGTCCTTCACCTTCTTGCTGTTCTGGGCCTCGCAGGGTACAAAACAGAGAGCTAATATCAATAGAGACAGAAGTTTCCTCATTCTACTTCACTACTTTCTTTGTAACTACTCCACTCCTATTTCGCCACACTCATGATGGCATTCATCACCGTCTTCAGCGATACAGATTTATACTTCGAGGGGATGCTCGTGTGCGTCTCCCACTTGTCGGTTTCCTGGATTTTACTCAAGTCGAAAGTAGCCTTGTATTTGGCCGCCCCCGAGGACTTCAGTCCAAAGTCTATCACCTGAGGAAACTTCCCATCGCTGAGTTTTGTCCATTTATCGTAAGTGCAGCTGACATAGGCGTTCTTTACCTTCTCGTCGTCGCCCCAGAATACGCGCTGAAGGTAGTAGAAATCGACACCGGCCTTCTTCAGTTCCGGCACATCGCCATAGGCCACACGGCAGTAGCGTTTATTGAGGCGGTCTATCAAGAGGATGGAATCTGGTGTCAGCTCCAACGTACCCACATTAACGGGCAGGACCAAAACCGTATACACTAAGTTTATCTGTACCACCTCGTCACGCTTCAGCCGATAGGTTCCGCTGCAATTGATGCTCTTTCCCCCAGCCTGCAGTTTCAGATTCATCTTGGCAGAGAGTGCCTGTACGCTGGAACTGCGAACCTCACGCTTCGTCTTTCCCGTCGAGGAGGTGGTTGTCTTTACCGTATCTTGCTGGGCGATGGTCGGTACGGGATTCTCCTTTGCTGCCCGACGTGATGAACGGCAAGCCGTCAAGGCCAGCAAAATGCACAGGGCTATCGCTAATCTGTATGTCTTCATTTCGTTTCTTTTTCGTTTGTTTTTTCTGTATCTGTCTTTTGCTGAGCAAGACGCTGATAACGTTCTGCCTGCTCCGTCTGGCCAGTGGCCTTATAGATGTCTGCTGCATGCTGAATAACCTCGGCATGAAGTTCCTCACTGGTAAGCAACGTCTCGTCATCGGCAGAGGGAGGGACCACACGGTCGATGTAGAACTTAGCCATAGTGAAGTTGCCCTGGCAATAAAGAATCCAGGCATACGTATCGAGATAGGTCTTGTTAAGCGGTTCCAGTTTGATGGCCCGATAAGACATCTGTTCAGCCTTGTCAAGCTGTTCGTTCTCCAGACTAAGATAGTAGGCATAGTTGTTAAGGCAAGCGGCATTGTCTGGTTTATACACCAAGCAACTATCATAGGCTGCATAGGACTCACTCACTCTGTTCTGCTCGTGGTAGCAGTCGCCCAACAACGTATAGAGGTCGGAAACCATATCGGGCTGGGAGGACTCGGTGACTTGATGGAGGCCATTCTGAAAGGCTTCAATCGCCGCATCCACTTGTTTCTGTTGATAAAGACTGATACCCAGGTAGTAGTGATAGACCAGATTCTCGGGGTAGGAGTTGATGCCCATACGACATATCTCCACGGCATTGTCGAAGTCCTGCTCCTGAAGGTAGTGAGGCAAGAGACGGCTGAGAGCCATCTCACTTGACGGGTCAATCTCCAACAAATCACGCAGGGAACGGACAATCGTGTCCTGACCTGCCTGAGCATACATCAGATAGGCTGAACGCATGGCATACATGTCGGCCGTGGGAGAAAGCGTAATGAGGCTGTCGAGTGTTTGCATAATCTGCTCCTGCTGATTGCTTTTCCCTTTCAGGTCCTCCACAAGACTGGAGACCAAGCTCAAACGCAGGTCGCCAGCCGTGCCGGGAGCGAAGAGCAACGAGTCACGAAGAGCGTCGCGTCTCTCGTATTGCTTCTTGTGGGCATAATAGTCAATCATGGCCAGTTGCAAAGCAGAGTTGGACGGGTCTGCCTTCCGTACCCGCTCATAACATTCCAGAGCCTTCTGCTCTTCACCATTCTGCAAATACTCCTTTCCAATAATTATCGGGATACGCAGGTCGTGGGGATACTCCTCTTCCAATGAATGTAATTCGGCAAAGGCAGCCTTCTTCTTCAGCTGGGAAAGATAAAGCGCATACTTCTGTATGCTGGTCTGGACGCTTTTCCCTTCCAGCACCTCAATGCGATTGAGAGCCGAGATGGCATCCTTGGTGTTTCCATCAGCTTTATAGAGATCCACCAACTGGGAGAGTACATCCGTACGTTTGGTTTGTATCTGTGACAAACGCTCCAACACGGGTATTGCCTTCTCGCTATCACTGGTATTCAGATAGGCTGCTGCCAATGTCTCCATATACCAAGGATTCTGGGGGGCGAGTTCCGAGGCTTTGCGTATCATGACAGTACCCAGACTATCCTGATGAAGCATAAACTTCATGATACCCATCTCATAGAGTGCCTCGGACGAGGTAGGGTCAATGTCCAGGCAATACTGAAAAAGGTCGTGTGCAGCCGAAAGGTTTCCTGCCAACTTCTGTTTCGTTCCCTCAAGGAAGTAGTAGGACAAACGACGAGCCTCGGCAGCAGAGAGTTCTTGCCGCTGAGTCACACGCTCCGATACCTTTTTCTTCTTTGCCGCACAAGGAAGACAAAGAACAAGGGATACGATAATCAGTACCTTTCTCACGCCTTACCAGTATGTCCAAATCCGCCTTCACCCCGTTCGGTCTCGTCCAACACCTCTACTGCAATGAGTTCGGGCTGCTCGTGACGGGCTATCACCATCTGGGCTATGCGCTCTCCGTCGTTGATAATGAAGGGCTCCTGGCTCAGATTGACCAAGATGATGCCAATCTCTCCCCGATAATCGGCATCGATGGTACCCGGGGTATTGAGCACCGTGACACCGTGCTTCAGAGCCAGTCCGCTACGGGGACGTACCTGAGCCTCGTAGCCGGCAGGGAGAGCTATGCGCAAACCTGTGGGTATCAACTTACGTTCCAAGGGTTGCAAAGTGATGGGGGCATCGAGGTTTGCACGCAGGTCCATACCTGCCGAAAGGGGAGTCGCATAACGTGGCAAAGCATGATGCGAACCATTAATAATCTGGATTTCCATACCTATTCTTTTTAATTCAAGTCCAAAGGTAAGAAATAAAAGTGAATTATGTACCCGGCACCTTTGAAAAAGTGACGCTTACGCAACATTTTTATGAAGCGAGAAATATGAATTACGATTTTCTTTGTACTTTTGCAGTATGAATTGGGAACAACTCTTATCAAACAAGCGGCTGGGGCAGGAAAATGGCTCGCACCGCAACGACGACCGCTCGGAGTTTCAGCGTGACTTCGACCGGCTGATTTTCTCGGCTCCTTTTCGCCGACTGCAGAACAAGACACAAGTGTTTCCCCTGCCGGGAAGCATCTTTGTACACAACCGCCTGACCCATTCGTTGGAGGTAAGTAGCGTAGGCCGCTCACTGGGCAACGATGTGAGCCGTCTGCTGTTGCAGCGTCACCCTCAGTTATTTGCCACCCACTTTACCGAACTGGGCAGCATCGTGTCGGCAGCCTGCTTGGCACATGACCTGGGGAACCCACCATTCGGACATAGTGGAGAACGCGCCATAGGCACCTACTTCAGCGAAGGGAAAGGGCAGCCCCTGCAACACTACGTCTGTGAGGAGACGGGCGACGGACTGACAAGCGACCAGTGGCAGGACCTCATCCATTTTGAGGGCAACGCCAATGCCTTTCGCTTGCTGACCCATCACTTCAAGGGACGTCGGAAGGGAGGTTTCGTGATGACCTACTCCACCCTGGCCAGCATCGTGAAGTACCCCTTCTCGAGCAATCTGGCCCAAAAGAAGAAAAAGTTCGGTTTCTTCCAGAGCGAACAAGCCGACTTCCAGAAGATTGCCGACGAACTGGGCATATTGCGCAGGGAGAGTCCTGAGGGCACACTGCTCTATGCCCGTTACCCACTGGTCTATCTGGTGGAAGCGGCCGATGACATCTGTTATGAAATCATGGACATAGAGGATGCCCACAAACTGAAAATCCTGACCACCGAGGAGACGAAAACACTACTGATGGCCTTTTTCAACGAGGACAAGCAGAAGGAGATAACGGAACGGTTGGAAGAACTGGACGACGTGAACGAACAAATCGTATACCTACGTTCCATTGTCATCGGTACGCTGGAAAGTGAGTGCGTGAGGGTGTTTGTAGAGAACGAGGAGAAGATACTGGCCGGAGAGTTTGAGGGATGTCTCATTGACCACATTGATGACATTCCCTATCACGCTTACCAGGAATGTGTGAAGATGGCCTATGCCAAGATATACCACGCACAGGCCGTGGTGGACATTGAGATTGCGGGTTACAAGGTCATTACCCAACTGCTGGACCTGATGATAGACGCGGTGACACACAGCGAGAAGACATACTCGAAGATACTAATCAATCGCGTGAGTCCACAATACGACATCTTAGCCCCAACGCTGTACGAGCGCATCATGGCCGTGCTGGACTACATCTCCGGCATGACTGACGTGTTCGCTCTCGACCTCTATCGCAAGATAAACGGCATGTCGCTGGCGACAGTGTAGGGAAGGAAAGAGAGGAGAAGTTAAAGAGAGACATTACATCTTCCCTTCAAACTTCTCCTTATATATTACAAATATGGGAAATACGAGCGAAACAACTGACAAAGGCATCAGTATATCACTGTAATCTATTAACACGAAAGAAAGGACAAACAGGCATAAGGCATGAGCCACACAAACTGTTAGCTCCACCCCTATTCGCATACCACATTCCATCTTCCTTAACGCTTTGTCATACATAATAAACAAAGACATGAAGGCTACGTAATAGATGAAACCTCCCCCAGCGTGTATAATAGTAGAACTCATTTTATTTAAGTTCTGGACAAGCTACCTTTCCAAGAAAATAACTGCCCAACAAAGCGACGGAACCACCAATAACAGCAGCTCCACCAGAAGCCACCCCAGCTGCAATAAGAACATTGGTTCCCATGTACGACCACAAAGTACCTATTCCATTAACAGCGAGACTGCATACTGCAGCACCCAAACGGCTATCATTGGTGGCTCGTGTTGAACTGGCAGCCTCCAATTCCGTCAATGCATCCAATGTCACCTTTGCAGTAAGCAAGCCAAGAATTATCTCTCGCTGTTCATTACTTGGCAATCTAGAACAAGAATGCTCTGCAAATCTGACATCATCATCCGTAATAGACTCCTTCTCAGACAAATATGTTGACAAATCCACAAGTACATCCATTTGTTCGTTACTAATCAAGCCATCATCACCTGAAGTAGACCTGGTTAAGCCCTTATCCTCTATTCTCATGATTTCATCTTTGGACCACCCAGTTTTCTCTGAAATTATTTTTTCATATTCTACCACATCTATTGATTCACCATCAAAAGCATTTTCAAGGACAGATAACAAAATGTCTTTTATTTCCTCTTTTGCTTCCTTGTACCTTATATCGGAACTGTTAAAAACATCCTCACCATAGGGGGTATCCGTACTCTCAACATTACAGGAAGACATAAGCAATCCTCCTCCCAAACATACTGAAAACAGAATTATTTTCATCATAAATTCATTAATAATATAAACAAGATTCTTCGTTAAGTTAGAGAAATGATATAAGTAGATTTTTATATAGATGGAACACCGGTTATTATATCAGGAGCAGGTTGCTTCTGAGCTTTTTTCAAGGCTTTTTTCTCCTTCTTTGAGAGTTTCTTGTCGGCAGGTTGCTCGTCGGTCTCCTCTGGCTCTGGCTCCACGCGTCCCATGCGCTTAAGCACCTTCTTTGAGAGTCCCAGGCTCTCACAGTTCTCGTAGGTCACCCACTCGGGAAGACCCAGCACATCAGTGTCAGTGAGCCGCCAGTCGCTAATCCCGTTCTTGTAGGAACTGAATGCATGTTTGCCGATGCTTTCGCACGTCTCGGGCACATCCAGATGTTTCATAACGGAAATCCAGACATGGTTGGCACTATGGGCACAGAAAGCTTCCTTACCCACAGTTTTTATACCCGCAGGCAGATAGACGTCGGCAATGGGAGTCCCAAAGAATGCCTTGTCCGCAATCTCCTCAATACCATCAGGGAAAGTCACACTCTTCAGACGTATGCACTTGGTAAAGGCTTTTTTACCAATGCGCTTCAGTTCCTTAGGCAAAGACAGCGACTTCATGTGATAAGCCTCCTTAAAGGTCTTATCGCCAATCTCTGTAACAGTGTACTCAGCACCACCATGTTTGATGGTAGTGGGGAGGTCACAGATGATGACCTCATACTTTTTCATGCCTTTCAGTCCTACGATGGCTACCTCGTTGCCACCCTTTACCACGAATTTGTAACGTACATTCTTGTACTCCTCAGCAAATTTCTGCTGAGCCATGCAACCTGCTGTTGCCAGCATCACCACGAGAAGGGTGAGAATTTGTCTTTTCATTACGCTTGTTTATCTTTGTTTATTTTCACTTTCTAACTCTATTTCGCCATCTGAGCTGCGATAAAGCTGTCGATGTAACGTATTCTCTTTTCCTGCCGTATCTCGTCCACGGCAATCAGTATGCCGGTTTCCTCAACATCGCCGAATTCGCCGTTTATGCCCGTCCCAAAGACTTTCATCGTAGGACTAAGGTTCATATAGGCATTCACCAATGGAGGGATGTTCAACCCCAAACGACGAACCTCGGCACTGAGTGTCTTATAGTCCTGACGGAAGTCTGTCCCATGGAACAAGGACGAGAGTTGTTCTTCCGTATACTCCATGCTCAGTGGAACTTTTGGCTTTACCAGTCCTTCGGCATCGGCAAAATACTTGTTCAGGAAGTACAGTATCAGGTCCCGGGCCATACGGTCATACTGAGGATACATGGTGAACTTACCAAACAAATACCGGCACGACGGTTCTGTAACTATCAAGGCTCCCAGACCGTCCCAGAGGTTGTCCAATGCAAAGAGTCCCTTTGTTCCCTTTCGGGTACTCTGGTATTCGAGCGTGACGAAACTACGCCCAAGCTCTATGGTGTAGGGCAGATAGTCGCGCACAAACGCGGAACTGAATTGGAACATGTGACTCGTAGCCAACTTAGGCTGCCCCTGTTCGTCCACCGTCACCTCACTGCCCAGCCGATAGCGATAGCCACCTAATATCTCCTCGTGCTCAGGGTCCCACACAACCAACTGTTTGTAGGGATTCCCGCATATATCGAACTCGTCAAGGTCCAGCTCTTTGCCTGTCCCTCCTCCTGCGGCACGAAAGGCAATCTCACGCAGACGGCCAATCTCTCGAACCACATGGGGAGAATCCTGCCACGTGACCACATAGACGATGTTGCCACTCCGGCTTGTTAACCTCAGACGCTTGTCATCGGTAAGTTCCCGTTTCAATTCCTCCAAGGGAACACGAGGGATTATATCAGAGTTCATATACTATCTTCTGCACATAGTCAGCCCACTGCGTGGATGTCTTTGTCTTGTCAAATGTCTGCCATGGAATAGCCTTCCCTATCCTCACCGTATAGTGCTTCCCTCTGGAACGGTACATCTCGTCAGGCAGCAAGGCCATGGCAACGTTAGGCAGTCTGAGCCGTTCACACCATGTTGCCACTCGATAGAACCGCGGGCTGTTTTCTCCCAAGAAATGGATAGGCACCACGTCACGATGATGCTCCACACTCTTCTTTACGAATGTCTTGCCCCATGCGACATCACGTATCACGCCATCCCGTTTTCTACTGCACAACCCCGCGGGGAAGATGATGATGTGGTCGGAGCTCGCAAACGCATTCTCCACATCCTCGGACAGGCTACGCCTCTGTCTTCCAACCTTGTTGATGGGTACGCAAAGGGGGGCAAGCCCCTCAAGGTTCATCAGCAAGTCGTTCACCAAGTATTTTACCCGTTCGCCGTAGGCAGAGCCTAACACCGAACCTAACGTCACCCCATCGATTGCGCCCAACGGATGGTTGGAAACGAAGGTATATTGTCTGTCACCAGCGGGAAGGTTCTCACGTCCCTCCACGCTCACCGTCACTCCCAAGTGGTCCAGCACGCCCTGACAGAAGTCTACTCCCTTGCGTCCTTCCTGGAGATAACCGTTAATGTAATCCTCGTGGATAAAACGGCGCAACCAAGAAAACACAAAACCAGGGACATACCTTGCCCTGGTTCCCAATCTTCCGCGCACGATAGCCTCAATGTCAATCAGTCTGGTCACGTCAGAGCCCACAGCGACTGGGGTGTTATCGGATGTTTATCGTGCGGTTATTGATGCGATAGCGACCACGGGGTAGACCATTCAGCCAGTTGACCCCTGGAGTAAGTCTCATCGCCAGGTATAGGCTTCCGCCTTGGGTATATATGGGCAACACCTGTTGGTGTTTGGTGCTCACGCGCAGACTATTCCCTTTCACTTTCAGTTTCACAGGATAGGCACTTTGCGCCATCTTCCCGGAACTCATCTCATCCCAGGAATGTGTCTGTACGGATACGGAATCTGCAACACCCATGCGACTATGCGTCCGATCGGCCATCGCCTGCAGACTTACCAATGCCACAACTAAAATTAAAGTAATTTTAGGGAGAATATGGTTGAAATACTTCGTCATAAGTGTCGCTACTATACTTTTCAATTACAAAATTAGCACATTTCCAAGAAACATCCAAACAAAAAGGGAAGAAACTATGCTTCTTCCCTCTCTGTGCAATGGATATGCCGGCCTTTGGTCAGCGTATTTCATGAATCATCTTAAAATCTTCACTATTAAGGCATCGACATCAGAGATGGTGACACGTCCATTGGCATCCATGTCAACATTAGCTGTGCCATGGACATCCGTTGCATGCTCCAACAGAATCTCTATCAGTCCTACCATATCGCCAACGGTTATCTTGCCATCGCCATTAATGTCACCAGCCTCAAACTCTGCGCCAAATACCACGTTGATGATTTGGCTGAGCGTGGACATCATGTCGATGTCGATGTTGACATACACATCGTCGCTACGTAGCTTACCGGTCAGCACCACGGGCACAGCACCCAAGTCAGGACCGCCCCAAGAGGTGACGCCCGCAGCATCACCGTTACCGATGCGCACGTTGCCCGTATAACTGAAGTTACCCTCAGCATCGAGTTCCAGATTGTTAAGCGCGATGTTACCGATGGGGCTTTCCTGCTCGCTGTTCTCCTGACGAAGCATGAAGTTCTTCAGCGTGAAGTTGATGTTGCCGTTGCGCAAGGTGCCCACGGTAACGGTGGTATTGGGCATGTAGGTGGTCTGCTCGTTGATGGTGACAGCCAGCACATCGGTGTACTCACGAGTAGAGATGGGAGTACCGCCAAAGAGCACGCCAATGGTCTGTCCGATGCTTTCCTCCATGTTGATATCGATGGAAACAATCAGGTATTCCGTCTTATTATAGGTATAGAACTGACCCTTCATCACCATAGGTATGGCACCCAAATCGGGACCGCCCCAAGACTCCACGCCTGCCAAGTCTCCTTCGCCAATGCGAACGTTGCCTGTGTAGGAGAACTTACCATCTTCACCGACTTCCAGGGCATTGATGGCCACGTTACCGATATAGGCCGTAGAGCCATTCAGCTGCATCTGGAAATTATTCAGAATGAAATTGATATAGCCGTTCTTCAGCGTCCCTACGGTAACCGTAGCCTGCATGGTGGTGGTCTCTCCGTTGACGGTCACAGCCAGGTCGTCGGTATAGGTCTTGGAAGAGACTGGAGTGGCACCAAAGGTAACATTGATGGTCTGGCCGATAGATGCCTCCATGTCGATATCAATAGCGACAAGCAGATAGTTGATGCCATTCTTACGATACATCTGGCCATTCATCACCACGGGTACATCGCCCAAATCGGGACCGCCCCAAGATGTGACAGTCGGGTCGGAGCCCTTACCAATACGAATCGTGCCATCGTAACTGAAGCGTCCGTCGGAGTCTACAATCAGGTTCTCGATGGAGATACTGCCAATGGGGGCACTCGTGCCGTTAGTCTCCAGGGAAAAATTGTCGAGCGTAAAGTTGATGTTGCCGTTGCCTAAGAAGCCTACCGTTACGGTAGCGTCCTGTGTGGTCTGTTCACCATTAACCGTAACAGCCAGCACGTCGGTATACTCGCGAGTGGTTACCGCCCCGGCACCAAAGGTGACGTGGATGGTCTGGCCAAGGGAAGCCTGCATGTCGATATCCAGTACCATGACACACTGACTGGTGCCGTCACTGCTGTTGCCATCCGTCTGGTCGAAGATGGAGCCACGGATAACCACGGGCACGTCACCCAGGTCAGGACCGCCCCACGAGGTCACTCCTGCCAGGTCGCCCTTTCCGATGCGAATGGTTCCGCTATAGGTGAAGTTGCCTGACTCGTCGACGGCGATGTTGTCAATAGCCACATTGCCGATGTAGGACGTTGCGCCATTCACCTGCATCTGGAAGTTCTTCAGGGAGAAGTTGATGTTGCCGTTCTTCAGCGTTCCTACGACGACACTGGTCTCTGGCACCGTGGTGCTCTCACCGTTGATGCTGACGATAAGGTCATCTACATACGTACGGCTGCTCACGGCTTCAGCGCCAAAGGTTACGTGAATGGTCTGGCCCAGCGATGCCTGCATGTCGATGTCTATTATGTCGATAAGTTGCATCGTACCGTTGTAGTCGTAGGCCTGGCCACGCATGACGATGGGAACGATACCCAGATCGAGGCCGCCCCATTCCTTGGAGCTGTCGGTACCGGGACCTATAAGGATGCCGCCCTCGAACTCGAAGTTACCGTCAGCGTCAATGGGCAGGTTCTCCAGGAAGATGTTACCGATGTAAGCCGTAGCACCATTCAAGGACATCTGGAAGTTGGTCAGCGTGAAGTTGATGTTGTCGTTCTCCAACGTACCCACCATGATGGTCTGGCTGGGTACCGTAGTGGCATCTCCGTTGATGGTAACCACAAGGTCGTCGGTGTAGTTTGCCGTGGAAACCGTGGCGATGCCATAGGTGGCATGGAGCAGCGATGTATTGCTCAGCTTTACATCGGCAGAGGCCGTCAGTTGTCCGTCTACGAGTTGTCCGTAGATGGTCACGGGAGTCTTCTGGCTTGTGGCAGAGGCACGCAACTCACCATAGTAGTGGAAGTTACCTTTCTTGTCAAGGCTAAGATTGGTGGCCGTCAGGTTGCCCAGGCCAGTGACGCCACTCACGGTGAAGCTGATGTTGCTGTTATCCAGCGTGGCTACGGCAAAGGCCATGCCCGTGGAAGATGTGGACGAGCCGTTGATGAGTGCCGTCAGAGGAGAATAGGTCTGCGTGCTGACGGTCTCGGGAATAATGGCGAACTGCAGGGTGTAGGTCTGCGAGTCGGTGGAACTGCTAAGTGTGATGGTCAGCACACCGGTAGTGGAGTTATAGGAGGTGTCCAGCGACGCACCCGTACCGGGGGTAACAACCAGTTGAGTGGCATCGTAGGCCTCAGCAATGGTCTGCCCGTCACTTACCCTCTCACCATACCAAGTAGCGTTGAGGCTGAGGTCGGGAGCTGCAAACTGAATCACATGGTCACGACTGCGGCCGTAACCGCTGATGGTGATGGTCAGCTGATAGGTATCTTCGTCGAAGAAGGTGCTGTAGCTCTGCTGTCCGTTACCTGCCAACGTGACTGACAATTTACTGCTGTCGTATACGTCATTCACGGTGGAACCATTACTGATGGCCACACCATCGTACGTAGCAGTAAGAGAGAAGTCGAGACGACCGTAGTAGGTCAGCGTCTTATTGCTCTGGGCTGCAGTGATGGTCAGGTCCGAACCACTGGCCAGATAGAACTTATCCTCGCCCTCGAAGCCATAGACGCCAAGGGGAAGTCCCGTGACGGTCTGTGCCTCACCCGCTGTGACGAATCCCTTCACCACCAGTCCGTTGCTTAGCGATGCAGAGGCATAGTAGGGCCAGAAGTAGTTGACGCGGGCGTACTCCATAACATCATACAGAATCCACTTAGAGTAGTTTGTGGGAGCATCCATCACACAAGTCAAACCGTTGCTGCTGGTGGCCGTGTAGTAGAACACAGCCGTCTTCGAACCTATGGAGAGAAAACCATCGTAATACTTAATGCTGGTGGAAAGACTGTAACTTCCGTCCCCCTGGTCGGTGGCTGTAAAAGCAGTGCCCGACGAGGCGTTGCTATATACGTAGAAGTTGCTGGCCGAGAAACTGCTGCTGCTGCTCTTGCGCGTCAAACTCATGCATTTGCTGCTCTCGTCAGTAAAGGTATAGGAGCCAATACCAGTTACATTCCATAAGTGAGGCGTACTCGTCAGCGTATTATTGTTCTGCAGGAACGTTCCCGTGGCAGCGTTCTTCAGATAATACTGTCCGGCCTGCATGGTTGCCTGCGAGAGAGAAGTCACTGGAGTAACAACGGCCGTAGGTTCATCATCGTTATCTGCCGACAAACCTGTGAATTGTATTTGATAGGTATGATGGTTATTGGCATCTACGCTAATGTTGTTACCCGTAATAGAGATGGTGAGCAAATAGGAATCGCTCATGGTGGTCACCACCGTAGCACCTGCTCCCGTGATGTATTTCAACATCTTCGGGTTGTAGGGTGCATCGACACTGGCATAGCCATTGGCATCGAAACTTATGGCCGTGCTATTGTACGTCGGGTCCACCATCTCGCTGACATACACCATCTCTATGTCGTCGATATAAAGCATATCGCCGTCAGCCCCTCCACCCGGGGTGACGTTTGTGGAGAACGTGGCCAGGATGAGGCCGGGGTCAGCCTGGCTGAAATAGGAAAACGGGATAGAGTGACGTACCCAACTGCTACTCTTGGGAATAGCCTTCTCGGCATGGGCCACGATGATGCTGGCATCCGTGACATTGTTCGTGGGGTCGTACATCACGGTATTGGCTTTATGGGTATAGACGCTCACCTTGGCATTGCCCGTGCCCGTGTTCTTCAGCCACACACGTATGGAGTCGGGACGCCCCGTGAAGGGGGTGAAGAACTGGTTATTGGCTCCGTATGTACTCGTGCTGCCCGTGTTGTTGGGGTCGGAGAAGTTGTAGTTCTGCGAGCCGTCGGTAGCCGTGGCGCTATGGGTATATATCTGACCATTGGTCATCACACCGTTGGCTATCACGCTATAAATCTCCGTAGCTTTAACATAGACACACTTGCCCGATGCACCACTGCGCACGGCTGTACTGGATACCAGTTTCTCACCATCTCGACCTGCGCCATTCAAGGTACTAGCATCAATGGTGGCGTAGCCGTGCCACCCCTCCGGCTCGGTATAGGAACCATAGGAGCTGATGAAATCTGCATCGAAAGTGGAGTTAGGGAACTGGTACTGCGCATGAGATGCCAGGGCCGTCATTCCCAAGAAAAGCATTGAAAATAGTCTTTTTACCATATTCTTCATTATTTAGTTATTTTTCGTTCACACAGAGTTTTACGGTTGCAAAATTACTCCATATTATTCATACACACGCGCAAAAAAGGTACGAATTGCCCCTTGTACCGAAATGTTCGGTACCAAAGGGCGGGAGGCCGCGCAGGGAACATTCGGTCCCTGACGCTGCATCGGAAGGTCGCTGCGCCGGAAACCATGGGACGCTGGGGGCACTGCCACTGGTGGCAGAACGCCTAACTATGGTATTACAAAAAGGAGGGCTCCACAGGGGAGCCCTCCAACGTACTATTGCATGGTCCGTCGTCAACGGACAATCTTGCGTCCGTCCACCACATAGATGCCCTTACGCATCTGCCGTACCTGACGGCCAGAGAGGTCGAAGATACGTCCGCCCGCCGACGGAGTTGCCGTAACAGCAGCAATGGCATTGGTGATTTCGGAACCGAAGTCGACGTGGATGACCTGCATCATTCCACCCACTTCCATGTCGATGTCGATGATGACATTAAGGCGCTCGTCGTTCATGCGACCGCGCATGCGCAAGGGAATGTTGCCCAAGAGGGGACCGATGTACTCGTCCTCATCCACTCCAGCCTCATCACCTGCAGCGATGGTGAGAATGCCATTGTAGTTAAAGTACTGGTAATCGCCATGCGGATACAGCACGAGATCCGGCACCTCGATGTTACCCACATGCATCTCGTTCCCGTTTAGTATCATCGTGAAATTCTTCAGGGCGAAGTTGATGCCGCCGTTGTTCAGCGGGGTAACGAGCACCCGTGCATCCATAGGCTCGGTGGACTCAGCGTCGACCGTTACTACCAGTTTGTCGTCATACTCCTTGGCTTCGCCAACTGCCTCTACAGGGGCAAAGTCGGAGCCAAAGGTGAATTCGTAGACGGCCGTCCACAATTCACTTGGCCCTACGCTCAACTGATAATATAGGTCTCCGTCAGTTATTTTTCCTCTCAGTGTAGCGGTAAAGGGAGAATCGGCACCTACACCATCGGTAAAGACAGCTGTACCAGTCCAATAGAGATCGCGATAATTGCCACGGTCAGTGGTCTCGACATTAGCCAAAGAAAGATTACCCAAAGTCATACCCTCTCCACCAGAAGAAAGACTGATACAATCGAGCACCAAATCCACGTCACCCGTGGAAAGGGTATGCACAAGAGCATCGAAGCTTTCCACATCATCCAGCGGAACGACAACACCGTAACTCTCCTCGTCCATACTGATCAACCTCGACGTAACTGCAGCCGTATAGGTGTGAGAGCCTGTCACTGTAGGTGCCTCGAAGTCGCTGCCAAACTTCACGTAAATCATCTGGCTGATGCTTGACATCATGTCAATGTCGATGGAGACATAGAGCTTGCCGTCAGACAACTTGCCGTTCAGCACCAGGGGAACGTTACCCAGTTCTGGGCCAATCCACATGTCCACATCCTCCAGGTCGCCATCCTTAATCTTAAGATTGGCATTATACGTAAAGGTCTTGTAAGCACCCTTGTCATGCAGAAACAGGTTGTTCACCTCAATGTTACCGACAAACATTTCGTCTCCCTCTGCCTCCAGGACGAAATTCCTGAGAACAAAGTTGATGTAGTTGTCATCCAACAGTTCCACACTCACCGTCGTCTGCTGAGTGGTCACCGACTCGTTCACCGTAACCACCAACTGGTCAGTAAACGTCTTTACCTCACTTGCCACCCCCGTCAGGGTAAACAAGGAAGCCACAATAGAAAGTAGAAGTTTTTTCATACGCTTATCTTTTTCTGATTATACCTTATATAATATTAATACCTATAAGCGACACCCAAGGTGCCATAGATGGGATACATATGGAAGTCTATAGCCTCAAAGTCGGGCTCAAAGATGTCACTCAGTCCCCAGTCGAGCTTGGCAAACACATTAAGGTGGCGGGTAGCCTTCCAGTCGAAGGCCAGTTCTACGCCACCGTTCCACTGACGCATGTGATCGGAAAAGTCATAGGTGGCCATGTAGCCCGACGCACCGTCGCTACGCTCCATGGCAATGCGGTCACCCGTCGGCACATCCACACGCAGGTAACCCACACCGTCTTTGCCCTCATAGACACCACCGTCGAAACTCTGCTTGAAGAAGACCGTAAAGTATGGGCCGAAGCTCATGTTCCAGCGAGGGCTCATACGCCAAGTAGCCAGAAGAGGCATCGTCATTCCCCACATACCCACATTGGTAACGTCGCATCCCGTGAAATAGCCCGACATAGTGTTGCCCTCTTGAGTAAGGGACATCTTGTAGTTCTTCACATCGGCACTCGTGTGGAAACCTTCGTAGAAGAAATGCCATCCGACACTCATCCCCCACCGACGACTTACCATTTTGTAAACATCGGCACCTATGGTAGCACCACCATGGGGGCTGAAAGCATTAATTGAACGTATCTCGTTAGGAAGAGGCAGCGGAGTAGTTCCTCCAATGGTATAACCTACACGTGCGATAACTCCCGCTCCGCTTTTGCTGGTAGGGCCCCATTGTTCGTATCTGTCCTCTTGTGCGCCCGCCGTCGTCGCAAACAACAGCAGCACGGTCATAAACATATATTTTGTTGTTTCCATTGTCAAATCAGTATTCGCAGGTAACGGTTATATTATCTATCCACAATTTGTTGCCGATGGCACCCTCAAAATAAGCTCCCTGCCAACTGCTGGCAAAGCCGACAATCATGCTGTACCCTCCACGAGCCAGAACATCCATATCCAACTCGTCGGTATACTCTACATCCATGTCGAACTGCTGCCATTCAGCCGTCACCCCGTGGATAGGGGTATTGCCCACCAGGTCGCGGCGCACGGTGCGGTCACCAACCTGTTCATAGTAGTAGTTGTGAGGCAATCGTGCCATACCGACAATGTAGGGACTGGTGAGCACATCATCACCGTCGAGCAGTACCATCTTTCCCTGCTCATCCTGGTTGCGATATACCACAAGATAGGCATCGGGTTCGTCCATTGCATCGGCCACAGGATTACCGTCTTTGTCTTGGAATCCCTCGGCTATCTCACACTTCAACCATACCGAGAATTTGGAAGGCTTGTGCCGGAAAGGCAACCCAAACTGGGTAGCCTTGCGTGCATTCTTCAAGGCGTTGGCCACGTCGAAATATCCCACGAACAAACTACCCGAAGCAATGCGCAGGTTCACCATACGGCCAAATGCCCCTGTATCCATCGTCTCTAACTTCACGCAATCCGTACCATCGGGGCCACCACCCACAACGGGTATGGTGGGATATTCCAAAGGCTTGGCGCTGGACTTGCTAAGCTTGAATCCAGGGTTGCCACACTTCCAACTCTCGTTGCCGAAGAGTTCGTTCACATTGGCCGAATCGGTTTCTGTCCATATATAATAGAACCCCTTGTCATCATTCGTCTTCTCGGGGTTGTTCAAGGCATAGTTTCCATCGAAGGTAAAGGTTAAAGACATCGACTCAAACGACGACTCGCTCTCGTTGATTACACAGATTTTGTATTCGCGATTCCAAACCCCGTCCTGCGACACAATACGGAAACACTGCACCTTGCCTTCGGAAAAGTCTACCGCCGTTCCGTTTTGGAAAGGCTCCCACCCTGCATCCGCAGCTATGTACGCCTTTGCCCCTTTGGTCACGGCAAGCGTAAGAGGAATCTCCCCGATATGAGCCTTCGCCAAAGCCTTGAATCCAATGCTGTCCGTCACATAACCATAGCCGTGGAAATTCTCCGAGGCATTGGCCGTCTGCAACGTATCATAAGCATTCTCAAATATTGACAAAGGATTGTCCACATGCAGGCTCAAAGCCTCGATGTCACATTCCGTTCCCAACGGTTCTTCTCCTATACAGGAGGCCATCAGTACCGCAGCCATTGCAAGCAAAGGCATAAAGTACCTGTTTCTCAAATTACTAAAGTGCATTTTATTACTTATTCAACTAAACAAGTACAAAGTAAAGGCTAAAAAACCGAACCCAACGGAAATTTCGGTATAAATGGCAGAAGATACCGAAATTTCAGCCGTTTACTGTTTCTGAGCCTGCTGTGAGAGCTGCTCAATAACAGCACATTTTATAACGACATCTTCTAAAGGACGATCGTTAGAATCCGTTGAAACCTTCTGAATTTCCCTTACAATACCGAGACCCTCTATGACCTCTCCGAACACGGTGTACTGACCATCGAGATGGGGGCTCCCGCCATATTGTTCGTAGGCACTCGCCATTTCGGAAGTAAGTTCTATATCCTCGTCTGCCAGTCTCCGACGGACATCCTTTATGGAAGAAGGCCCCCAACTTTTACCCCAAATGATATAGAACTGACTGCCGCTGCTACGCCGTTCCGGATTCACGTCATCTCCCTCACGAGCAGCACCGAGTGCCCCACGCAAATGATAATAATAGGGAAGCTGAAATTCTGCAGGCAACGTATAACCCACGTCGCCTTCGCCTAAATGTTGTCCAGCCTCAGCCGTCCTGCTGTCTGGGTCTCCGCCTTGAATCATAAAGTCTTTTATCACACGATGAAAGAGCGTTCCATTATAGAATCCTTCACCCACAAGTTTCAGGAAATTGTCCCGATGGCAAGGTGTTTCATCATACAATGCCACACGTATCACTCCCATAGAGGTTTCCAGACGCACCACCGAACGTCTTTCCTTTCTCCTTGCTTCTGTTGTCAACACCAACAAAAGTGAAAGAACCACAAGCATAATTCTTTTAACCATAACGATTGCAAAATTAGGCATTATCTCCCAGTCAAACAAATTTTGAAATTATTTTTGGGATTTCCTATGGAAATGTCAGTCGTTTTTCGTACCTTTGAATCCCAAATACGTAGCTTCAAAAAGATGATCGGCGAAACATCATATCACACACCCGTATTGCTACGCGAAAGCGTGGACGGGCTGAACATACGGCCAGAAGGTGTGTATGCCGACCTGACCTTTGGCGGGGGAGGACATAGCCGGGAGATTCTCAGCAGATTGGGAAGGAACGGCATCCTGTATGGCTTCGATCAGGATTTGGATGCCATGGCAGGAGCCTTAAACGACAAAAGGTTCATATTTATACGAAGTAACTTTAGGTTCTTGGAGAACTGGATGCACTATTATGGCCACGAGCAGATTGATGGCATATTGGCAGACTTAGGAGTAAGTAGTCACCATTTCGATGCGGCCGAGCGAGGATTTAGTTTTCGCTATGACTCTCCCTTGGACATGCGAATGAACCAGCAAGCCAAAATCACTGCCCAAATAGTGGTAAACGAATACAACGAAGAACAGTTGGCCGACATTTTCTTCCTATACGGAGAAATGAAGAACAGCAGGAAACTGGCATCAATCATCGTAAAAGCCCGGGCAATGAACCCAATCAAGACCACAGGTCAATTGGCCGAATTATTCAGCCCACACATGGACAGAGAAAGGGAAAAGAAAGACTTGGCCAAGATATTTCAGGCCCTGCGAATAGAAGTAAATGGTGAAATGAAAGCCCTCCAACAAATGCTCAATGCCGCAGTCCGGGTCTTGAAACCTGGAGGCAGATTAGTAATCCTCACCTATCACTCGCTGGAGGACCGAATGGTGAAGAACATGATGAAAGTTGGCAACGTAGGAGGAAGAGTAGAGCAAGACGTTTTTGGACATACCCATGCACCAATGCACCCTGTCGGTAAAATGATAATCCCCACCGAAGAAGAGCAACAACGCAACCCTCGAAGCCGAAGCGCAAAACTGAGAATTGCAGAGAAAACGACGAACAATGACGGAAACGACAAAAAATAGCAGCAACAAAGATAAGCAGAAGCAACCTGCTGATGAGCAAGTACAGAGTGGTTGGAAGCGGCGCATTCTGAACGTGCTTTTACCCGAGGGCGACAGCGAGGATGCCGAAGACGTAAACCTGAAGGAAGCCATCAAATCAGTGAACGGTCGATGGTTCATCCATCAGATTCCACTACTTACCCTTGTGTTGATTGGCATGCTGGGACTTATCACAAACCGATACCAGTCTCAGCAGGAACTCATAGAACGGGACGAACTGGAAAAGGAAGTGGCAGACATTCGCTATCGTTCACTCACTCGCAAGAGCGAGATTACCAGAAGTACACGCCAAAGCATGATTGAGGAAAAACTGAGAAGTTTGGGCGATACCACGTTACTTCCCAGCGTAGACGCACCATTTATCATCAACACCAACGAACAGGAAAAATGAAAGGAAAAATAAATAAGACACTTGTCGTATTCATAGCATTCTGTCTCGCTGGGTTGTACATCATCTTCACGGCTGCACAAATCATGTTCACTAAGTCAGGGTACTGGAATGCCGTAAAAGATAAATTCACTGCCGATAGTCTAAGCATCCCTGCTATGCGAGGAAACATTCTGTCGCACGATGGCAAGGTAATGGTAGCCACGTTGCCCGAATATCGTATTCTGATGGACTATGTCGTTATCGACAAAGACTCCGTAGCACGTTGTAAGGCACAGCATTGGCGCGATTCCGCATACACCGAAGACTTAGACTCCATCGTTACAGGTCTGGCAGAGATATTCCCAGACAAGACCCCAGAATACTTCCGTGACAGGCTGGAGAGAGGAAGAAAAAAGGGGTCACACGCTTGGAGAATCTACGAAGGACGTGCCACCTACATCCAATACATGGCCTGCAAGAAACTTCCTTTGTTCCGGGAAAGTTCGCTCAAAGGCGGTTTCCATGTGGAAAGCACCATGCAACGAAAAAAATTATATGGTTCATTGGCATCCCGAACCCTTGGTGACGTATATCGCGACTCCGATGCTGCAAAGAGCGGACTTGAATGGTGTTTCGACACCCTACTGAGAGGACGTCCTGGCATCTGCCACCGCACAAAAGTAAGGAAGAAATGGCTCGATTTTGTCGATTTGGAACCCGTCAACGGTCACGACCTGGTGAGCACCATCGACGTAAGGATGCAGGACATCGCGGAAAAGGCACTCGTTGACAAACTGAAGGAATTGGGTGCAGAGAAAGGTGTAGTAATCTTAATGGAAGTTGCTACTGGGGACATCCGGGCGATGGTAAGCATGACACACGTAAAAGACTCAACCAGTGGAACCAACGGATACTACGAGATACAAAACGATGCCATCAACGCATTATGGGAACCTGGGTCTACATTCAAGACTGGCAGTATCATGGTGGCCATGGAGGATGGATACATCACTCCCGAAACCATCGTGGATTGCGAGGGAGGTCTCTGCCACATGCATGGGCGAGACATGAAAGACCACAACTGGGTTAAGGGAGGTTATGGGGACCTGACCGTAACACAAATCCTTGGCCAGAGCTCTAACATTGGAGTAAGCAAGATTATCGACAAATACTACCACGAGAAGCCAGAAAAGTATTTCCAAGGTCTTTATAATATCGGCGTGGGAATCCCCTTAAACATGCCTATGGGAGCAGACCCCGTGGTGAAAATGAGAAAGAACTGGTCAAAAACCGATCTGGCATGGACCAGTATAGGTTATGTCTCGCAGATAGCGCCTATTAGCACGTTAGCTTTCTACAATGCTATTGCCAATAATGGAAAGATGGTTCGTCCACGATTCGTCAGAGCAGAACTGGATAACGGACGAGTGGTTCGCGAATTCCCCGTAGAAGTAATAAAAGAGCGCATCTGTTCGGACAAGACTCTTCACAACATCCAGAACATTTTGGAGAAAGTAGTAAGTGAAGGGCTCGGGAAAAAAGCGGGAAACAAGAAATTCCGTGTAAGCGGGAAGACTGGTACCGCCCAGGTAGCAGAAAACGGGAGCTATGCAGCTCACAAATACATGGTTAGTTTTTGCGGTTATTTCCCAAGCGAAGCACCGAAGTATAGTTGCATAGTATGTATTTACAAACGCGGACTTCCAGCCTCTGGAGGTGTACATTGTGGTCCCGTGTTCAGTCAAATCAGCCAGTTGGTTATGAACCAGGGAGAAGGTTTGCCTGCCAAAGCTGCAAGTGATTCAACCAGCAGTTTTATCCCAATGGTAGCATCTGGCAACCTGAATGAGACACGAAACCTACTCCAAATGATGAAGATGCCGTGGCAAGAGAACAACTCTGGAAATAACGTTTGGGGGAACATACAATACGATACCATAAGCCACAAACTACGTCTTATTCCAGGAAATCGCAGTACGGGCACCGTTCCCAATGTAAAAGGCATGGGAGCAAGAGATGCCGTCTTCGCTCTGCAGAGTGCAGGATTGCGAGTCTGTCTGCATGGTACTGGCACAGTAAAAGAGCAAAGCATTCCTGCTGGCACGAAGAATGCCGAAGGAAGAACGATAACAATAAATCTGAAATGACATGGAGTTAAATTTTCTAATTGAACATACCACACCATTACGAGTCATAGGCGACATCCATGCCGAGGTAGAAGGACTGGAGATTGACTCCCGCCAAATAAAACCCGGGTATGCCTTTATCGCACTCCGAGGCACCCAAGTGGACGGCCACAGCTACATTGCTAAAGCAATAGAACTCGGTGCCAGCGTGATTGTTTGTGAAACAATCCCTGAACAAAAGAATCAACTTGTTACATATGTGCAATATGAGCACACCGAAGATGTGACTGGAGCATTGGCCACCCGATTCTTTGGCAATCCAACCAAACGAATGAAGTTAATAGGTGTAACTGGCACTAATGGAAAGACTACCATCGCCACTCTCCTCTACAATGTATTTCGGCGCCTCGGCTATAAAGCTGGTCTCTGCAGTACCGTATGCAATTACATCGATGGAGAAGCCGTACCCACGGAATGCACGACTCCCGACCCCATTACCCTAAACAAGCTCTTAGGGAAGATGGCTGATGCCGGTTGTGAGTATGCCTTTATGGAAGTTAGCAGTCATGCTGTATCCCAAAAAAGAATTGGTGGCTTGCGCTTTGCCGGGGGTGTGTTCACTAATCTAACCCGAGATCACCTTGATTACCATAAGACCTTTGAAAACTATCGTGACGCAAAGAAAGGGTTCTTTGACATGTTGCCTCAAGGTGCTTTTGCAGTCACCAACGCTGATGACAAGAACGGGCTATTCATGACCCAGAACACGGAAGCCATAGTCAAGACCTATTCGCTACGCTCCGACGCCGACTTCAAAGCAAAGATTTTGGAAGAAAGTTTCGAGGGGATGTCACTGAAAATAGACAATCGAGAAGTGTTCGTCCAATTTGTCGGCCGCTTCAATGTCAGCAATCTGCTGGCAGTCTACAGCGCAGCATATATGCTCGGAAGAAAGCCGGAAGAGATTCTGGTAGCATTAAGTGCCATGAAACCCGTGAACGGAAGATTTGAAGCCATACGTTCACGTGAGGGAGTGACAGCCATCGTTGATTATGCCCACACCCCCGACGCGCTCGTCAATGTTCTCTCAACCATCAATGAAGTATTGCAAAAGAAAGGTCAATGCTGGACCGTGTGTGGTGCCGGTGGCAATCGGGACAAGGGAAAACGTCCGCTTATGGCCCAAGAAGCCGTAAAGAACAGTGACAGGGTTATCATCACGAGCGACAACCCTCGATTCGAAGACCCACAAGACATTATCAGTGATATGTTAGCTGGGCTCACCGACGAACAACGTCGCAATGTACTGGCTATCACAGACCGTAGAGAAGCCATCCGTACCGCCTGCATGATGGCTCAACCTGGTGATGTGATACTTGTGGCTGGAAAAGGACACGAGGATTACCAGATAATACAAGGAGTGAAACACCATTTCGATGATCATGAGGTGATTCGTGAATGTTTTAACCTATAAAAACTGAAGACAGACTATGCTATACTACTTGTTTAGATATTTAGGTGAATTTGGTATTCCTGGTGCCCACCTGTGGAGTTATATCTCGTTCCGTGCTATACTCACATTGGTTCTTTCGCTCATCATCTCCATCTGGTTTGGCGAGTATTTCATCAAGTGGATGAAACGACATGGTGGCAACGAAACCCAACGTGACGTAACAATCGATCCCTATGGAGTGGAGAAAAAGGGTGTGCCGACAATGGGGGGTGTCATTATTATCGTGGCCACCATCATTCCTTGTCTGCTTCTGGGGCGTCTGCGCAACATCTACATGCTTATGATGATTGTCACCACGCTATGGCTTGGTAGCATTGGTTTTATGGATGACTACATTAAGATGAAGATTACTAAAGACGGCATGCGGCCTATCTTCAAACTGATGGGACAAGCAGCATTAGGATTATGCATAGGTCTGACACTATGGCTTAGTCCCGATGCCGTCATACGGGAAAACGTGAAAATCGAGCAGACCAACCATGCCGAAGTAGTGATACACAAGAGTCAACCCGTAAAGAGTACCATCACCACTATCCCCTTTGTAAAGAACAACAACCTCCGCTACAGCGATTTATTCTCTTTCCTCGGTGAATACAAATCGGCGGCAGGATGGATATTCTTCGTATTCATGGTGACATTTGTTGTAATGGCGGTAAGTAACGGGTCAAACCTTAACGACGGAATGGACGGCATGTGTGCAGGTAATTCCGCCATTATGGTTATGGCATTGGCGATACTGGCTTATGTTAGTAGCCATATCGGCATGGCCAGTTACCTGAACATCATGTATGTTCCTGGAAGCGAGGAACTGGTTATCTTCTTATTGGCATTTATGGGGGCATTAATTGGTTTCCTGTGGTACAATGCTTATCCTGCCCAAGTATTCATGGGAGACACAGGTTCATTGGCCATCGGTGGCATTATCGGTGTAACAGCAGTTATCATTCACAAGGAATTGCTCATCCCCCTCATCTGTTTTGTGTTCCTATGCGAAAGCATCAGTGTTCTGTTACAGACTGAGGTTGCCAAGCGGGGCAACAAGCAAGGACTGAAATGGCGCGTTTTCAAACGGGCTCCCATCCACGATGCATTTCGCATCAAGCCTGGACAACTTCCACCTGATTTCAGAATATTCTGGAACTGGCCTAAGGGATGCTGGCTGGAATCGAAGATAACAACCCGATTCTGGATAGTGACCATTATTATGGCAGCATTGGCCATCATAACACTGAAGATTAGGTAACGAGAAGATGAAGAGAATTGTAATACTCGGTGGAGCTGAGAGTGGCGTAGGGACTGCTATACTTGCCCAAAAGCAAGGATACGATGTCTTTGTAAGTGATATGGGGAACATCGAGGACAGGTATAAGCAAATACTCCTTGCTCACGATGTACGTTGGGAGGAGGGTCAACACACCGAGACCGAGATATTGCGCGCAGACGAAGTCGTGAAGAGTCCCGGTATCCCCGATAATGCGCCTATGATTCAACGACTGATAGCCCACGGGACTCCCATCCTCAGCGAGTTGGAATTTGCCAAGCGATATAGTCGAGGACACACCATTTGTATCTCAGGTAGCAACGGAAAGACCACAACCACCAGCCTCATCTATTACATCATGCAGCGAAGTGGTATGGATGTCGGATTAGCCGGCAACATCGGCCGTTCCTTTGCCATGCAGGTTGCAGAGGAGGACCATGACTGGTATGTATTGGAGGTCAGTTCATTCCAACTGGATAATATGTTCGATTTCAAAGCTGACATCGCTGTGCTCATGAACATTACACCTGACCATCTTGATCGTTACAATTTCGAGATGCAAAACTATACCGACTCCAAGATGCGTCTTATTCAGAACCAAACGCCACAAGACTACTTCATCTATTGGCGGCAAGATGATCACATTGAAGAGGAACTCCGGAAACGAAGGAAAGGTTATCGTCCGCAGCCAACTCCCTCCAGTCGACCCGTTCGTTCTGGCGACCCAACCCTCTGTGGTTTTGAAGACAATGATTTCGAACGTCTTGAACTGAATTTCTCCCAGATTGGCCAACACAACAAGCGTAATGCGCTGGCCGCATACCATGCTACCAAACTGGCAGGAGTCGATGAGGGACTTATTCGCCAATGTCTAAGTGAATTCCCAGGTGTAGAACATCGTTTGGAAAGAGTAGCTGAGAAAAATGGCGTGCTGTATATCAATGATTCAAAAGCCACCAATGTGGATGCCTGCAATGTCGCATTGCAAGCCATGAGTCGACCCACCATTCTCATTGTGGGAGGACGCGACAAAGGCAACGACTATAGTACTATTGCAGAACTTGTGAAGGAGAAATGTACTGCTCTGGTATATTTAGGGGCTGACAATCAGAAGTTACACGATTCTTTTGATACTTTGGGACTACCCATTGCGGACACCCACAGCATGAAAGATTGTATTGAGGCTTGTACACACATGGCAAAAACAGGCGACGTTGTCTTACTCAGCCCATGCTGTGCAAGTTTTGATTTGTTTAAGAACATGGAGGATCGCGGCGAACAATTTAAGCAGTTCGTACGCGCGTTATAATATATAAGGAGAGAGAATATGTTAGGTGTGAATATCAAAAAAGGATTCTTGCAGGGCGACTTGGTGGTATGGATGATTCTGTTTTCCCTTTGCATGATTTCCATTGTTGAGGTTTATAGTGCGTCCAGCAACATGAGCTATAAATCGGGGGCTTACTGGAGTCCAGTTATTCAACATGGGACCTTGGTTATTGTTGGGTTATTTGTGGCATGGTTCTGTCATATCATCAACATAGGTTACTACAAGCTTATGCTTCCCGCCACCTATCTCCTGTCTCTCATCCTTCTGATAGTCGTTCTCGTGAGAGGAGCTGTAGTCAATGGTTCTAAACGTTGGTTTGAAATTACTGATAGTATTACCATTCAGCCCTCGGAGATTGCCAAACTATCCCTCATCGGACTTGCTGCCATCATCCTTGCCGTTGGATATGACAAGAAGACTCAGCAAACCCGTATGAAGTCATTCAAGACGTTGATATTCTTTACAGTCGTTACCTGTTTGCTCATCGTCACCGAGAATTTCTCCACAGCCCTTATTATTGCACTGGTCATGGTACTCATGGCATGGATTGCCAACCCTCCGAAGAAGATGTTTTACGGAATCTGTTTAGGAGTTGCCGCTGGAGCGTTCCTCGGTATTGTTACAATGAAAAGCATCTCCGAGGATATGTGTCAGAAAATTGATGATGTTGGATTGCACCGTTTCTCCACCTGGGTACATCGTTTCCAAGAAGCCAGTCACGAACTACCTGCCGATCCAAAAGATTATGATATTCACAACAACGTACAGGTCACACATGCGCAAATAGCCATTGCAACCTGCGGCATCGTGGGACGCGGTCCTGGACAGAGTGTAGAGCGAGATTTCCTGCCACAAGCCTATTCTGATTTCATTTATGCCATCATCATCGAAGAAGGCGGACTGCTGAGTGGTGCATTGGTTGTGTCGCTATATTTGCTATTACTATACCGTTGCATGCGCATAGCCAAGAAATGCAAGAACAAGTATCCTGCCTATCTCGTCATGGGACTCGCCATGATGTTGGTTACACAAGCCATGGTAAACATGGCAGTAGCCGTGGGGGCCATACCTGTCACAGGACAACCCCTGCCACTGGTAAGCAAGGGAGGAACGTCCATGATAATCACTAATGCCTACATTGGCATTATATTGAGTGTAAGCCGAAGTGCGGCTAAAATAGAAAAGAAAGAAGTCAACGTGGAAAATAATACAAAGGAAGATGAGTGAGTTGAGAGTTATCATCAGTGGAGGAGGAACGGGAGGTCATATTTTCCCAGCCGTGAGCATTGCCAATGCCATTCGAGACCTACGACCTGAAACGAAGATATTGTTCGTGGGTGCAGAGGGTCGTATGGAGATGCAACGGGTTCCGGCTGCAGGATACGAAATTGTAGGTCTACCCATCCGAGGTCTACTGCGTCCTCTATGGAAACCTGGCAACATCGGTGTGATGTGCGACTTCTTCAAAAGCAAGAATAAGGTGAAGAGTATTATCCGTGATTTCAAACCCGATGTAGCAGTAGGCGTGGGAGGCTATGCCAGTTCGGCAACACTGAACGCAGCCTATGACCTTGGCATCCCATGCCTCATTCAAGAACAAAATAGTTTTGCAGGGCTTACCAACAAGACTTTGGCAAAAAAAGCCAGCAAAATATGCGTAGCCTACGAAGGTATGGAACGTTTCTTCCCTAAAGACCGCATTATGCTTACCGGGAATCCTGTCCGTCAGAACCTATTGAACCCCAACCTAACAAAGACAGAATCGTCAGCCATTTTTGGCTTGGAGCCCGACATCCCCACCATCTTACTCGTTGGAGGTAGCCTGGGCGCGCGTACCCTAAACGATAGCGTACTCAACAATTTAGACTACATTGCCAAGTCCCCCATTCAATTTATTTGGCAGACGGGTGGCTACTATAGCAAGGAGATACAAGAGGCCCTGGCACAGTATGGAAAGCCCTCAAATATGCATGTCACAGACTTTATCTCCCGCATGGATCAGGCATACAAAGCCGCCGACCTCGTCATCTCTCGTGCTGGAGCCAGCAGCATCAGCGAACTATGCCTTCTGGGCAAACCCTGCATATTGGTACCATCCCCCAACGTCGCGGAAGATCACCAGACCCACAATGCAATGGCACTTGTACGTCGAGATGCTGCACTTATGGTTAAGGATATCGATGCGCTAAAGCAACTTATCCCCATGGCCGTTCAGACCGTAAACGACAAAAAGCGACTAAATACATTAGGCAGCAACGCCTACAAAATGGCATTCAAAGACTCTGCCCGCATTATTGCGGAGGAAGTGCTCAAACTGGCAGAAAAAGCTTAGACAGACATGGAAATTAAAGACATTAAATCCGTATATTTCGTAGGCATTGGTGGCATAGGAATGAGTGCCATTGCCAGATATTTCCTGCACCAAGGCATCACAGTGGGTGGATACGACCGTACACCAAGCCCTCTGACCGAAAAGCTATGCGAAGAAGGAGCAATGGTTCACTACGAGGAGAGTGTGGACATGATACCTGCAGTATGCAAAAAATCCACCGAGTGCCTCGTCATATACACCCCTGCTATCCCTGCCGAGCACAAAGAACTGGTATTCTTCCGCCAGCATGGCTTTGAGGTTCAGAAACGCGCCCAGGTGCTGGGTACACTTACCCGTGCCTACAAGGGGTTATGCGTGGCTGGTACCCATGGCAAGACAACAACAAGCAGTATGGCTGCTCATCTGCTACACCAGAGCAGTGTGGACTGCAATGCTTTCCTGGGTGGCATCACCAAGAATTACGGTACCAACTATATATTGAGTGAGAAGAGTGAATACGTGGTTATTGAGGCAGACGAGTTTGACCGCTCCTTCCACTGGCTCACGCCCTATGCCAGCGTCATTACTGCCACCGATGCAGACCACCTCGACATCTACGGCACAGAAGAGGCCTATCTGGAATCCTTCCGCAAATATTCCAGCCTTATCCAGTCGGGTGGCTATCTGATACTGCATACTGGGCTTAAGATGAAAGCCGATACACAAGAAGGGGTAACCACTTACACCTATAGTTGCGACGAAGGAGATTTCCACGCCGAGAATGTGAGAATCGGGAATGGAGAAATACATTTTGACCTCATATCCCCTTTGGGCAATATTAAAGACATCAACCTCGGTGTCCCTGTTCGCGTGAACATTGAGAACGGGATTGCCGCCATGGCATTGGCACAGATTGCTGGTGTTCCTGCTGAAGACATTCGCCAAGGTATGGAGACATTCAGCGGTGTCGACCGTCGTTTCGACTTCCACGTGCGCCGTTCTGACATGGTCTATCTCAGCGACTACGCTCACCACCCTGCCGAGATACGACAAAGCCTGCTTAGTGTAAAGCAACTCTACGATGGACGTCACATCAAGGTTATATTCCAACCTCACCTCTACACCCGTACACGTGACTTCTACACCGATTTCGCCGATGCCCTGTCTTTATTGGACGACATTGTTGTCATGGACATATATCCCGCTCGCGAGCATCCCATACCAGGTGTCACCAGTCAACTCATATACGATCGTCTGCGCCCAGGCATACAAAAACAGATGTGCCGTAAAGAAGAAGTGCTGGATATTGTGCGCAAAGGAGGGTTCGATGTACTCGTCACCCTGGGAGCAGGCGACATCGATAACCTGGCAGGAGAAATTACCCACATTCTAAATCACGAAGCATGAAAAAAAGCACCTTGGCTACCAACATACTAAAGTATCTGATTCTGCTTAGCGTTATCGGCTACTTGGGCTTTGCTCTGGTCAAAGTCATCCGTCCTGCGGAGGAAATGGTGTGCACGGGAGTAGAACTTCAGTTTGTTGACAAGGAGGAGAACACGCTGATTAGCGAAGAAGGTGTAAGAAACATACTCACCTCCCACAAGATTACCCCCAAAGGCCAGTCGTTTGGCAACATCGATTTCAAGGAAATAGACAGCCTGCTGTCCTCCAATCCCTACATCGATACCGTAACCACCTACAGCAACTCGGCTGGCAAACTCTGTATAAAGGTACGTACCATGCATCCCGTGTTACACATCCTTTCCGACACAGGTGACGAGTTCTATCTCGATCGAACTGGCCGTATCATGGCACGTGGAGGGCTCAACACCAACCTCTGCATCGTAACAGGCAATGTAACACGTACCTATGCATCTAAGCACTTGGTCACGCTGGGCAATTTCCTCTGCGAAGACCCCTATTGGAGCCTACAAGCCCAACAGGTAAACATCACCAAGGACGGGGAAGTACAACTTTTCCCACGTGTAGGTGATTTCACCATCGAGTTGGGTGAGCCAACCCACATTGCGGAAAAATTAAGCAACATACGCATATTCTATGAAAAAGGACTTACCGCTGCAGGATGGAACAAATACAAGACCATCAGCGCAGCCTATAAGGATCAAATCGTTTGTACAAAGAAATAAACAATAAAAAACATATCGTATTATGGGAGCAGAAAAAGACATTATTGTAGCCCTTGAGTTTGGCACATCCGCTATCCGCGGTATCGCCGGGCGCAAGAAGGCCGATGGCACAATCCAGATTCTCGGAGTAGAACATGAGAAAGCCACAGACAGCATCCACAAGGGTGTCATCTACAACATTGACAAGACCACGCAGGCCATCACCAACATCACCGAACGCCTGAGTGACAAGTTGAACGTTCACATCAACAAAGCCTATGTTGGTATCTCTGGCCAGTCGCTACACTCGGCCAGCAATGTCATCCAGCGCAATCTGGAGATGAAAGTAAAGATTACGCCCGAACTGGTGGACAACCTGATGGACAACAATCGCGCCACGGAATACGCTGAGAGCGAGATTCTTGATGTCATCCCTCAAGAATATATTGTAGGCAACCACTCCGTAGCCGATGCCGTAGGCATACAGAGCGATCAGATTGAAGCCCATTTTATCAACATCGTGGCAAAGACAGCCTTGCGAGAGAACATCGAAAAGTGCATGCGCATGGCAGGGCTGGAGGTTGCCGACCTCTTCATCTCACCTATTGCCCTGGCTGATGTATTACTAAGCGATAGCGAGAAACGTTCCGGTTGTGCATTGGTAGACTTCGGCGCAGGCACCACCACCGTGGCCGTTTACAACGGCAACCTCCTTCGTCACCTTGTGGTCATCCCCTTAGGAGGCAACAATATCACCACTGATATTGCCAACAGCCGTCAGATGGAGTTCGATGAGTCGGAAGCCATGAAGCGTCGCTTCGGTATAGCCTATGTGGCTGCTGATACCGACAATCCTCGCATGCTTCCTATCAGCAACGACCGCTCCATCAACGAGAACGAATTGGAGAACATTATCGGTGCACGCCAAGAGGAAATCGTTGCCAACGTATGGCATCAAATAGAAAACCAAAGCGACAAGTTGCTCTCTGGTGTCATCACCACTGGCGGTGCCGCACAAATAAAGGACATGACCGAAGCCATTAAGCACTACTCCCACTTCGAGCGGGTGAAAGCAGCCAAATCGCTGGTCACCCTGGCCGACGTTTCCTCTGGTGTTGTTACACCCCAAGGAATCAGCATTGACACCCTGATTGCCCTACTCATGCACGGTGAGGAGAACTGTGTTGGTGAACGTTCCGACGTGACCATCGAGCTACCCATCGAGGACACGCCCGAAGTGCCTCCTACAACGGAGGAGACACCAACCGCGAAGGCAGACGCCTTGGAAGACGAGAAGCCCAAGAAACCTGGCCTCGGTAACAAACTGAAGAAGTTTGGCCGTTGGCTTAGCGACTTGGTACAGGAGCCAGAAGAAGAATAAACGAGAGTGAACGAACATCCTTATCATACACAATAGATACAGAACGATTATGGACGAAAGAACTAACGACTTCAACCTGGACGGTGGCATCGCATTCACCGGTTTCAGCGTAAATAATCCCAGCATCATCAAGGTCATTGGTGTGGGAGGTGGAGGCGGAAACGCCGTCAACCATATGTATAATGAAGGTATACACGATGTAACCTACGTGGTCTGCAACACCGACAATAAGGCTTTGAGTGACAGCCCCGTTCCCAATAAACTTCAGTTGGGCAGCGAAGGTCTGGGAGCAGGCAACAAACCCGAGAAGGCTAAAGAGAAGGCCATGGAGAGTATTGAAGACATTAAGGCCATGCTCAGCGACGGTACACGTATGGTGTTCATCACCGCAGGCATGGGCGGCGGAACAGGCACTGGGGCTGCCCCCATTATTGCCCAGTGTGCCAAGGACAGCGGCATTCTTACTGTAGGTATAGTGACCATTCCCTTCGAGTTCGAGGGCATAAAGAAGATTGACCAGGCAC
>FLNY01004555.1_pt1 | contig 45246 bp, 30 predicted proteins | sample 1140381 | NCBI WGS metagenome assembly FLNY01 (sample SAMEA3878172, study PRJEB12797) | bioreactor metagenome | biome: Moose rumen | place: Sweden | collected 2011-10
TTTTCTGAAAGTTTTTCTGTATTGAGAATTTCTGTAACTTCTTCAAAATTTTTGTAAACTTTCATTAAAACAGCAGCATCAGAATTTTTTAGCGCGGCAGAAATTTTTTCGCTGTCAGCGGTTGCCGGTACGATTGTTAGAATATCATTGCCGTAAGCAAGCGGATAACCAATTTTTGCGGCAATAGCCAAAAACGCGGGAACACCTGCGATTGTTTCAATTTTCACGCCGGATTTTCTCAAAAGTTTAAAAATATAAATGTAAGTACTGAAAAACATTGGATCGCCTAAAGTCAAAAATCCTACATTTTTTTTTGCGCGCAGGAATGAAAGAATTTCAGCAACGTTATCCTCAAAAACTTCCGGAGAATCTTCAAAATCTTTAACCATCGGAAAAGTCTGGTAAACAATTTGAACATCTGCGCGAAGGTAAGGCTTAGCGATAGTTAAGGCGAGGCTTTCAGATTTTTTTTCGGTTTTAGGGGCAATTATTACGTTAGAATTTTTAATGGCATTAATGGCTTTTACAGTTAAAAGTTCAAAGTCTCCGGGTCCAACTCCAATGCCGTAAAAAATTCCTTCCATTGAGTGACCACCGCCTTTATGATAGAATTACTAAAGATTTATTTTTCTGAAAATAATAACATAGTTTTTAAAAATTGTGAATATCGAAGGAGCGAAAGTATGCAATATTTTTTAATTATAATTTTGATAACCGCAACAATAATTTTTATATTTGGGACGTGGCGCGCCTTGAAAATGTCAAGAAAATCTGTAGCACTGATTGAAAAATACGAAAATGATAAAAAAAATCCCGCACTGATTCAAGAAATTTTTGACGCCCTGCGCGAGGATTATCGATTAAATAAAATTTTGCCCCGAAAATTAAACCGAAAGAGGCTGATTCAATGCAAATTATTTTACTTTTGATACTGACAATCGCCGTGTTGATTTTTATATTTGGAACGTGGCGCGCCTTGAAAATGTCAAGAAAATCTGTAGCACTGATTGAAAAATACGAAAACGATAAAAAAAATCCCGCACTGATTCAAGAAATTTTTGACACTCTGCGCGCGGATTACCGATTAAATAAAATTTTGCCCCGAAAATTAAACCGAAAGAGGCGGACTCAATGCAAATTATTTTACTTTTGATACTGACAATCGCCGTGTTGATTTTTATATTTGGAACGTGGCGCGCCTTGAAAATGTCAAGAAAATCTGTAGCACTGATTGAAAAATACGAAAATGATAAAAAAAATCCCGCACTAATTCAAGAAATTTTTGACACTCTGCGCGCGGATTATCGATTAAATAAAATTTTGCAAAACAATAATGCAACTGTTGACGATATAAAAATTTTGCATAAAAAATTAATGAAGTGGGGCGACTTCAGAAAATATAATCGCTACATTCCAATAACTTCATTTTTCAACGTAACGACTTTAAAATATTTGTTGGAGCATAAATCCGACGACGCAAAATCTTTAGCTGAAAAAATGATGAATCATTTCCATTTTTAGTGGCTAGTGAATAGGGATTAAGGATTAGGGATTTTTTGTAGCGGCAGGAAAAAGAATAGGCGCGGCGAATTTTGAAATGACACCCTTAGATTTACGAAAAAATTTTGAGGAGGGGCGGAAATTGGAAAAAAGGGAGAGTTTATGGGAGGCATATCTTAAAAGAGGATTAAGCCGCCGTAGCTTTTTAAAAGGCTGCGTGGCTTTAACTTCTTTAATGGGCTTAAGTACAGATATGTTTTCAAAAGTTGTAGAGGCGGCAGAAACTAAGCCGCTGCCGGTAGTTATTTGGATTCATGGGCACGAATGCACAGGTTGCGATGAATCATTTATTCGCTCGGCGTCACCTTTGGCATCTGATTTAGTTTTGAATAATATCGCGCTGGAGTATGATCATTTATTAAGCGCGGCTTGTGGTGCGCCGTTTGAGGCTCATCTTGATGAAACCATTGCAAAATACAACGGCAGTTATATTTTGGCGGTTGAAGGCGCAGTTTCCACAAAAGAAAGTGGCGTACATTGTATGTCGGGTGGGCATACTTTTTTACATTTATTGGAAAAAGCGGCGAAAGGCGCGGCGGCTATTATTGCCTATGGAAGTTGCGCGGCTTACGGCGGAATTCAAGCGGCTAGTCCAAATCCTACAGGCTCGGCGGGAATTTCACATTTTGTAGGCGGTAAACCGGTTGTTAATGTTCCTGGCTGTCCGCCAATTCCGGAAGTTATGACGGGCGTTGTTATGCACGTTGCACTTTTTGGCACAATTCCACCGCTTGACGGCGACGGCAGACCTAAGCAATTTTACGGCAACAGAATTCATGATACTTGTTATCGCCGCCCGTTTTTTGACGCGGGAATGTTTGCTGAAACTTATGACGACGCAGGCTCAAAGGCTGGCTGGTGTTTGTACAAATTGGGCTGTCGCGGTCCGGAAACTTACAATTCTTGCGGCAATTTGCGTTGGTGGCAAGGTATGAGTTATCCTATTCAAAGTGGCGCGGCTTGTATTGGTTGTTCAAATAGAAATTTCTGGGACGAGGCTCCATTTTCTGCAAGACTTCCGCAATATGGCAAAATTGGCGATGCAGATAAAATCGGTGTAGGATTAGGCGTTTTGACGGCGGCGGGCGTTGGTGCGCACGCTGTGGCTAGTATTATTCAGCGTAACAGCAGGGATAACTTGCTTGAAGAGGAAGATCATAAGGACTAAGGATTAAGGACTAAGGGCTAAGGATATGAAGAATTATAAAGAACTGCCCTTTTGGCAAAAATCTATGGAGTTAGCCTCTGAAATTTATAAATTAGTAAAACTTTTGCCTAAAGAAGAAACTTACGCACTTTCAGACCAAATGAGGCGAGCCGTTGTTTCAATACCTTCAAATATTGCTGAAGGACAAGGACGCGATTCGACGAAGGAATATATTTACTTTTTAAATATTGCGCGCGGTTCTTGTTTTGAATTGGAAACTCAACTTAGTATTTGTATGAATATTGGATATTTTACTAGTGATAATACTGTAACTGCTTTTGAATTATTAATGGAAATTGGCAAAATGTTGACTTCAGCTATAAATAAATTAAAATCAAAATAAGTGCTAAGTCATAAGGACAAGGAAAAAATCCTTAATCCTTAGTCCTTAACCCTTAGCCCTTAAAAAGGAGCGAATTTAAAAAATGGCACACGTAGTTGTAGATCCCATTACAAGGATCGAAGGACATCTGCGCGTAGAAATTGAAGTAAATCCACAAGGACAGGTAACAGACGCAATATCAAGCGGTACGGCGTGGCGCGGACTTGAACTTATAATGAAAGACAGAGACCCCCGCGACGCGTGGGCGTATATTCAGAGAGTTTGCGGCGTTTGTACGACGGCTCATGCATTGGCGTCTGTTCGCGCAGTTGAGGACGCACTCGGTATTTCAATTCCTACAAACGCAAATTACATTAGAAATATTATGGCGGCAACTTTGACTGTACAAGATCACATTGTACATTTTTACCACTTGCACGCGCTGGACTGGGTAAGCCCTGTTGAGGCGTTAGCGGCAGACCCCGTAAAAACTGCCGAATTGCAAACTGCACTTTTGAACGCTTACAGGTTGCCTTTCAGAATCCCTGAAGAAATTTCGACTGAGGCTTATCCGCACGATTTCCCCGCGGCAACCCCGCAATATTTCGCCGCGTTTCAAGCTAAAGTTAAAGCGATTGTTGACAGCGGGCAATTAGGAATTTTCGCCGCGCAATGGTGGGATCATCCCGATTATAAAATTTTACCGCCGGAAGTTCATCTTTTGGCAGTTGCACATTATCTTGAAATGTTGGACAAACAGCGGGAAATTGTTACTCCGCACGTTGTATTTGGCGGAAAAAATCCTCACCCGCATTACGTAGTTGGCGGCGTTCCCTGCGCAATTTCACTTACTGACGGCAACGCGCCTGTTAATACTGCGCGACTTGCGATTGTTGACAGGGCGATTAATTTTGGGCGTTCACTTGTTAATAATTACTATCTGCCGGATTTAGTGGCTATTGGTAACCTTTATGTTAAGGCGGGCAAAGTTGACGGCGGCGGACTTTCAAAAGTGCGCGTCATGGCGTTTGGCGATTACCCCCTTGACGGCTACAAAGGAACTTCAAACGGCGGCGGCTACTTTAGCAATTTGCTTATTCGTTCAAACGGCGTTGTTGAAGATTTTGCACAAGGCGTAGCAAATGCTAAATTCTATGAACTTACGCCAGAAGATTTAAAAGACGGTACAACGGTTACTGAAGGCGTCGAGCACGGCTGGTACGAATACCCTAACCATGAAGATTTACACCCATGGCAAGGAATTACCAAGCCGAATTACACCGGACCAAAAACCGGTACTCCTACAATGTGGGAAACTTTAAATGAAGGCGGCAAATATTCGTGGCTGAAAACTCCAAAATGGCGCGGTAAAGTTTGTGAAGTCGGTCCACTTTCAAATTACATTATCATTTACACAAAGGCGCAAAAAGGGTTACTTCCTGAGCCTACTTGGGCAGAAAAAATGATGCTTGATCAGATTAACGCGGTTACAGGCGTTTTGGGCGTGGCTCCTGAAGTTTGGATGCCTACAATGGTCGGGCGTACTGCTTGCCGTTGTCTTTCTGCGCAGGTTGCCGCCGAAATTAACAGATTTTTCTTTGATAAACTTATTGCAAATTTAAAAACCGGCGATACTGCAACAATGAACAATGAGAAATGGTTCCCTGAAACATGGTCTGCAGAATGTATGGGCGTTGGACTTTATGAGGCTCCACGCGGCGGCTTAAGTCATTGGGTTGTTATCAAAGATGGCAAAATTGACAATTATCAATGCTTAGTTCCTACAACCTGGAATGCTTGCCCGCGTGACGATACTGCAGGGCACGGCGCGTATGAATTGGCTATGATTGATACGCACGTTGCAGATTCAAATAAGCCGCTGGAAATTGCAAAAGTTATTCGTTCCTTTGATCCTTGTATGGCTTGTGCTACTCATATGTACAACGCTAAGGGCGAAGAAATTAACGTCATTTCAACCGACCCCTACAGGAGGTGAGCCGCTATGAAATCCGTTAAAGAAGTTAAGCGGAAAGAATATTATATTTTCAGCCCGTTTTTAAGAATTTTTCACTGGATAATGGCGTCGCAGATTGTGATTCTTTTTATCACGGGACTTTTGATAACTAAGCCAATGAATGTTTCGACAACCGAGCCTTTCTTCACGATAACTTCAATGGATTTAGTGCGTGACATTCATTTTACTTCGGCGTTTATATTGTGCGCGTCGTTAATTCTTAGAGTTTACGGCTTTATCATCAACAAGGGCGATAGACTTTTTCCGCGTGTTTGGGAAGGGCATTTTTATGAAGAAACAGTTGACGTTGCACTTCACTACATGCTTTTAAAGCCTCACCACGCCTCTTTTTTGAGAAACCCGCTTGCTAGGGGTTCCTACGCTGCGTTGTACGTTCTTTTGGCGATTGAAATTTTTACCGGCTTTGCAATGTATTTCATGACAAATCCTTCAGGCACGGGCGGATTTTTATTCGGCTGGGTTAATGCACTTGTCGGAAGTGAAATGATGACTCATTATATTCATCATTACGTCGCGTGGTTTATAATTCTCTTTGCTATTGGGCATCTTTACATGGTTATTCGCGCAGAATTTATGGAAGGTGAAAGTGAAGTTTCCAGTATGTTCAGCGGCAAAAAAATTCTTGCACATACGCCCAAAGATGCTAATGAACTTGATTGATTTTAAACTCCTATAAAAATTTTTGGCTCCGTCATTCGATGGGGCTTATTTTTTTGAAATATTAGGGCTTTAAATTTTTTTATAAGGAAAATAGCAACAGATAGAGGCGGCTTGTCGTGGATATTTTAGCCCGTTTTGGCGATATTTGATGGACTTATATATTTGGGATAGATTTTATTTTATTAACAAGTCGGCATTTCTTTATTTAGAATAAATAAGCGCAACGCACGCCTTGAAAGAATCGTCGCTCCCCTAGCCCTTAATCCTTAGCCCTTAGTCCCTAAACCTTAGCCCTTAGCCCCTATAATGAAAGGAGTTTTTATTTTGGCAACGCAAAAATATTCTATAAAAAAATCCCTAATCCCCATCCCTTATTCCCTAGCTCCTATAATTTCGGCAATGCAAAAATATTCAAATGATGGCGCACTGGCTTTTCATACGCCCGGACACAAACAAGGACTCGGCGCGCACGAACTTTTAAAAAATTTGATAACCACTGAAGGTTTTCGGCAGGAAGTTTCGCTTATGGAAGAATTGGACGACTTGCACAGCCCGCGCACTTGCATTAAAGACGCCGAAATTTTAGCCGCGCAACTTTGGAACGCCGACGAAGTTTTATTCATTATCAACGGTACAACCTGCGCGATTCAGTCAATGATTTTGGGAACTTTACAATCGAACGATTTAGTTTTTGTACCGCGCAATTCTCATCGCTCGGTAATGGCGGGATTAATTTTGGCGGGCGCAATTCCAATTTTTTTGCCTGTTGAATTTTCAAATGATTTACAAATTCCGCTTAATATTTCAGTTGAAACTTTGAAACTTGCAATAAAAAAATTTCCAACAGCGCGGGCGTTAATCTTGACTTCGCCGAATTATTACGGCGTGGCAGCTGACGTAAAAAAAATCGCAGAAATTTTACACGCGGCGGGAATGTTATTGCTAGTTGACGAGGCGCACGGCGCACATTTAAAATTTTCAGACGAACTGCCAATTTCGGCAATGGACGCGGGCGCAGATTTAGCCGCGCAGTCCACGCACAAACTTTTAGGCTCGCTTACTCAAACTTCAATGCTTATGGTACGAAAAAAATTGATCAACGTTGAAAAAGTTAGGCGCGCGGCAAGTCTTTTACAATCGACAAGCCCAAATTATTTGTTACTTGCATCACTCGACGCGGCAAGACTTCAAATGCAACAAAATCCTGAAAAAATTTCGGCGGCTGTACAACTTTCAAAAAATCTGCGCGAAGAAATTAATTTAATCGACGGCTTAAAAACTTTCGACGCGGTTAAAAATTTTGAATTGGATTTTACAAAAGTTACAGTCAACGTTGAAAATTTGGGAATGACGGGAATTGACGCAGAAAAAATTTTGCGCCACGAATTTAAAATACAATGTGAACTTTCGGACGCCGCCAATTTACTTTTTCTGATAACCTACGCCGATACCTGCGCGACGGTTGCAAAGTTGGTTGACGCGCTGAAAAAATTTGCCGCCAATAAAAAAATTTCGCCCGCGCCTAAAAGGTTTATCCCTACGTTTAACGAAATTTCAAAATCAAAAGTTTCACCGCGTGAAGTTTTTTTCGCAGAAAATCAAGCCGTCGAAATTGAAAAATCTGTCGGTAAAATCTGCGCGGAGGAAGTTACTTTTTATCCGCCCGGTATTCCAATTTTAAATCCCGGCGAAATTATCACGGCTGAAATTATCGACTTTATCAAGGAACAAAAAAATATTGGCGAGCGAATTATCGGCGCGGCTGATGTTAATTTGAAAACAATTAAAATTTTGGGAGGCGATTGAATGAATAAATCTGATACTTCATTAACTGAAGGAATTAAGCGGCAACAAATTTTGAACATGCCGCCCGAACAGTTGACGCTGATTTTGTATAACGGTTGTTTAAATTTTATAGATGAAGGCATTGAGGCAATCGAAAAGAAAAGGTACGAAGACGCCAATATTTCTTTACAAAAAGCACAGCGTATAATTTCAGAATTTCGACTAACTTTAAATATGGAGTACGAAATTTCCCATCAACTGCTCCCGTTGTATAATTATATTTTCGATAATCTTGTTGAAGGAAATGTTAAAAAAGACACTTCAAAACTTATTGAGGCGAAAGAAATGATTAAAGAACTGCGCGATTCTTGGGGCGTCGCAATAAAAAAAACAAATAGAAAAAAAGCAAAGGAAAAAGATAATTCTTCAAAATTTAAACTGCCAAAAATAAAATTACCTGCAAAATTTGATTTCAATGCCCTGCTGCCAAAATATGACGCGGCGGAAATTAATCAATCGCCGGTAAAATTTTATAAAGCGGTAATAGGCGCGACTGATGAAATTTTAAATTATTTGCAACAGTACGGCGCGGCGGCTGAAATTTCAATTCCGTTTGACGCAAAATATATCGACAGCCCGCACTTGACGCCGGAAGAAAATTCATTGCTGAAAAATCGCCGTGAAAAATTGGCGCAGATTTTAAATTTGGGCGTCGAAGGCTTAGCGGCGCAAATTTTGGAAATTCGGAATGAATCTGAAGAAATGGCGGCTTATCGTGAACGAATTATGAGCGGCAGTAAAATTTTAAGTGAACTCTGCCAATTTGAAAAGGAGCCGCGCGTAAGTTTCAACTTCCTTGTAGAAAATATCGCTGAATCAGCAACACTCGCGCAGGACAAAATAATTTTCTTTGCCGAAAATAAAAATTTCATAGAACAAATTCTTGACGCGCAGGAAATTTGGAGTGCAGATTATATTTCTTTCAAACAAAACTTACACCGGAAATTGAAAAATCTTTGTTCCATAAAAAATAAGATTAGACAAAATATTTACAAGGCGCGGCTTGAGGAATTGCGGAAATTGCGGCTTGCGATTGAAGAAAAATTTTTGCCGCTGATAGAATTTGCCCTGAAAGGAAAAATTAATTTCAACTCCGCGCTAAAATCTTTGGAAATTCTAAACGAATATAAATCTGCCGTCGATAAATTTTCTTGCAGTGAAGAAAATATTCAAAAAAAATTTGATGACTTTACAGAGAATCTCCGCAAATTTGACGAAAAATTTTCTGACGATTTACAAGGAATAATTGACGCCTGCCCAAAATACAATGAACAAATTTTTCTGAAAAAATGGGCTGAATCCCTTGCAGAATAAGCTTGCAACGTGTATACAAAAAAAGCTATAATTAAACCGCCGCGGGAGTTGTGGCGGTAATTTTTTTGCAAGAGGTGCGGGGCTATGTCAAAACTTTCAATCACTCAAAAACTTATTGGCGCGTTTGGTACTGTCTTTGTTATGATCTCATTTTTTGGGCTGTTTATCTTGTACTACTTCAACAATTTAAGCGGCGAAAGTACCAACGTGCGGGATTGGCTTGACTCAAATTTTACTGTTACGGACCTTTCAAAAAATATTTCGGATTGTCAAAGAAATGCTTATTTCATAATAACTACGCAGGGTACATCTGATAATTCTACTTGGCGTTCAAAACTTCAAAACAATATTCAAGAAATTGACGCCGGCTTTGAAAAATACAAGCAAGTTTTAAATAACAGCGAATATGACGACGAAAACGAAAGACAGAGCGATTTAAAAACTTTGAATGACGAAATTGCTTTGTGGCAAAATTATAAATCGCAAGTCATGCAACTTGAAAGTTTGGTGGACACAGGAAACCGCACTGAAAGTTTTGCATTTATGGATAGCGCAGTTGATAAAGCTTACGACGAAATTTACGCGGCAATTAATGACGATTTATCAAGTTGTAATGAAGGGCTTGAAAAAGCCGTCGCAGGCTCGGAAAAGCAATTTGAAAGTTTTCAAACGCTGATACATATTATGGGAGTTTTATTGACGGCAATTTTGGCGTTTGTGGTTTTTATCCTTATCGTTTTGGTAAAGAATATCAGGAGTTCAGTTAATCAGATTGTGCAAGTTACAGAAAAAGCCGCGCAGGGTGATTTGTCACATGAAATTATTACTGATTCAACAGATGAATTTGGAACTATCGCTAAACAATTCAATTCGGTTATAAAACACATGAGGCAAGCACTCGGCAACGTTCAAAATGCCGCTGTACAAGTTTCTTCCAGCGCGTCCAATATGAAAGACAATATCAGTAAATCTGAAGATTTAATTCAAAATGTGGCAATGGCAGTAGCAGGCGCGGCTGATAATACTGATTCTCAAAAATCCGCCATTTCTGATACTGAATCAAGAATTAAAAATATGGAACAAAATATTGAAAAATCTATTGCGGCAATGCAAGCCGGTTTAAAAAGCGTTCAACAAACTTCTGAACACGCCACTTCGGGAAATGAAAAAGCCGTTGCCACTGTTCATCAAATGAATAATATTGCCGTTGCCGTCGAAGAATCCGCACGAATTGTTGAGGAATTGGGCGAAAATTCAAAGGAAATTGGCTCCATTGTTGAAGTTATTTCCAATATCGCCGGACAAACAAATTTGTTAGCACTTAACGCGGCTATTGAGGCGGCGCGCGCAGGTGAACACGGGCGCGGCTTTGCTGTCGTTGCAGAGGAAGTTAGGAAACTTGCGGAGAGTTCACAAAATTCAGTTCAAAAAATTGGCGAAATTATCAGCACAATTCAAAAGACAACCGAAAATGCCGTAAACACTATGAAAACTGCGTCAATTCAAGTTGCTGAAGGACGGGAAAATGTTGAATCGACCGGAAATTCTTTTAGTGAAATTGTTAATATGATAAAAATTGCCGCCGAAAATTCTCAACAAGTTATGGATTTAATTGGAAATATGCGCGCCCCCATTGAAGATATAGTCAACCGCACTGAAAAAATTTCTAATATGTCTGTTGATATTGCGCAAAAAATGGAGTCAATTTCAGTAGCAACCGCTGAACAAGCTAACAGCATTATTGAAATTGCAGATAACAGCAATAATCTTACCGAACTTGCAAAAAATATGGAAACTACTGTACATGAATTTCAACTTTAAAAAAAATTAATCTTGCAAAAAATTTAGTGGCGTGGTAATATTTTATCGTGATTTAGAAAAAAACTTAATGGTTGTGAGAAAATCCGCAGTTGTCACAGGCGCACAAAAAACCCCTAAGCCGTTTTCGGGGACGACTTAGGGGTTGCGTCTACTTAGAGACGCAGATTTTTGTTACCGCCATTTGCGCAGAAACTTCTTAATCAACTTGAACGCAAGTTCAGAAAGGATTCGAGCCCCTGTCATTTCTAAGACGGAAGTGAGAAAATCCCACATAATTGTCACCTCCCCTCCGTTACCAGAGTGGTTGCGGTAACATTTTTTATTTTAATTCATTTAATTTTCTATTTCAATAAAAAATTAATCTTGCAAAAAATTTAGTGGCGTGGTAATATTTTTATGTGAAGTTAAAAAATATAAGTGCGTGATAATATTAAGCGACTGTCACAGGCGCAAAGAAAACCCCCTAGCCGTTTTCCGATCAACGGTTCGGGGGTTGCGTCTATTCAACGCTATTTTGAGTTACCGCTTTTTGTCGAAGAATTTCTTAATCTTGCTCCAGATAATTTTTGAAAGCAGATTTGCTCCGACCATTTCTAAAATGTGCGTGATAAATTCCACGATTGTCACCTCCCCTCCGTTACCAGAGTGGACGCGGTAACATTTTTTATTTTAATTCATTTAATTTTCTATTTCAATAAAAAATTAGCCTTGCAAAAAATTTATTAGCGTGGTAATATTTTATCGTGATTTAGAAAAAACTTAATGGTTGTGAGAAAATCCGCAGTTGTCACAGGCGCACAAAAAACCCCTAAGCCGTTTTGCTAGGACGACTTAGGGGTTGCGTCTACTTAGAGGCGCGGATTTTTGTTACCGCCAATTTTTCAGGAGGTTTTTAATCCAATTATACGCAATATCGGAAAGAAGTTTAGCTCTCGTCATCTCAAGGACGGTTAGATAAAATCTGGCACTGTTGCCACTCCCTTTCTGTCACCAGATTGAAAACGGTAACGGTGTTTATTTTATTTCAATAAAAAATTTCAGATTGAATATTTATAACATAAATGTTAAAATAGCGATTATGAAAAAATTAAAAATATTAACTTACGGCTGCCAAATGAACGTCGCAGAATCCGAGCGAATGGCAGGGCAACTTCAAAAAATCGGCTATACTTTGACAGATGAAATTGAAACAGCAGATTTAATTTTGTTAAATACGTGTTGCGTACGTGCTACAGCTGAAGATAAAATCTATGGTAAAATCGGCGAAATAAAAAAGTACAAGCGGCAAAATCCCGCGTTGATAATTGGCGTGGCAGGTTGCCTTGCACAAAAGGACGGCGAAAATTTACTTAAACACGCGCCGCACGTAGATTTTGTTTTGGGAACGGGCAGGCGCGGCGAACTTGCAAGCGTTGTACAAAATTTTGAATCGAAACGCCGCCAATTTGTCGATACTTCAAATGTTAGCGGCTTGATTGACGATGAAAATATTTTGCCAATTCGCGCAGGGCAAGTTTCAGCGTTCGTTCCTATTATGTACGGCTGCAACAATTTTTGTACTTATTGCATTGTTCCACACGTGCGCGGCAGGGAACGTTCAAGACTTCCTGAAGAAATTATTTCTGAAGTCAATGAAACTGTAAAAGCCGGCTTTAAAGAAATTACCCTGCTTGGGCAAAATGTTAATTCCTACAACGGCGGCAAAACTTTTCCACAGCTCCTGAGCGAAGTTGATAAAATTGACGGCTTGCAACGCCTTAGATTTATGACGAGCCACCCAAAAGATTTATCTGACGATTTAATTTTGGTAATGGCAAGCGGAAAAAATATTTGCGAACATATTCATTTACCTGTTCAATACGGCAGTAATAAAATTTTGCAAAAAATGAATCGCGTTTACACCGTTGAAAAATATTTAGAACTTGTAAAAAAAATCCGCGCCGCAATTCCAAATATCAGCTTAACTACAGATTTAATTGTTGGATTTCCCGGCGAAACTGATGAAGATTTTCAAGCAACTTTGAAATTTTTGCAGGAAGTTCAATTTGATATGGCGTTTACTTTTATTTATTCAAAACGCACGGGAACTCCCGCCGCAAATTTTGAAAATCAAGTTGACGAAAAAATTAAACATTCCCGCCTTGAAGAATTGATGAAAATTCAAAATAAAATCAGCCTTGAAAAAAATCTTCCATACGCCGGAAAAGTTGTTGAAGTTTTGGTTGAGGGCGAAAGTAAAACTGACAAAAATATTTTTACCGGGCGTACCAGACAAAATAAATTGGTACTCTTTCAGCATGAATCAGAAAATATTGGCGATATTGTCAAAGTGAAAATTAATCAAGTTCAAACGTGGCTTTTTAAAGGGCAAATTGTGTAAACGAAAGGAGGCGCGGCGATTGTTTGAAATTTATAAATCGCAAGAATCAGGACACCTCGAAAAATTGACGCTGAAAACTTTAGAAAAAGGCGCGTGGATAAATATAATAGACCCTACGCCGTATGAATTAAAAGAAGTTAGCGCAATTACAAATGTTGAGCCGGATTTTCTGCGCTCGGCACTTGACGACGAGGAACGCTCTCATATTGATGTTGAAGATGAATCAATTATGATTTTGACAAACGTCCCTGTTGTTTACGATGAAGAAAGTTATGATACTTTGCCGCTCTCCGTTATCTTGACGAAAAATTATATTATCACAGTTTGTTTGGAAGAAACGCCGGTAATTTCAAGTTTTAATGAACGTACAGCGCGGCTTTTTCATACTTACAAAAAAACGCAATTCTTGTTTGAAATTTTGTACCGCTCGGCAACTTTTTACCTGCGATATTTAAGACAAATTAATAAACTTTCAGAAGAAATTGAAGATCAACTGCGCGTTTCAATGCACAATAACGATATTTTGCGGCTAATGGAACTGCGAAAGGGTTTAACATATTTTAACGCGGCTTTGCGCTCAAATGACGCCGTCTTTGATAAAATTCTGCGCCTTCGCAACAATCGCACGCTTGAAGGCGTTTTGGATATTTATGAAGAAGATGAAGACCTTTTGGAAGATGTTATAATTGAAAATAAACAGGCGCGGGAAATGGTTGAAATGTACAGCCAGATTTTGTCACAAATGGCGGATATTTTTTCTTCGATAATTTCAAACAATCAAAATATGGTTATGAAATTTCTTGCCGCAATTACGATTATAATCGCTGTGCCTACAGTTATTGCAAGTTTTTTCGGAATGAATGTACCTGTACCAATGGAAGGCAATTCTTACGGCTTTTTGATAGTCATGATAATTGCGCTGGTTGCGTCAATGATTGCGGCGTATATTTTTTATAAAAACCGAATGTTCTAATCAGAAACTAAAAAAGCCCGCCTTTTGAGCGGGTTATTTTTTTGGAAGTTTTAAAATGCACGCTGTCAATTTTTTATTTTTTAAAGCTGTAGAATTTGGAAAGATTAATTTTCCAAATGAAGAAAATTTAAATTGTCGCCTCAAGCAAGAATTTTTACATTATTTGAACTGTTACAAATGGCGTAATATGAAAGATTTTTAAATGTCGAATTGATAAAAATTTTTCGTGAACTTATGAAAAAATTTGAAAGTATTCCCGCCAAATTAATTTTTTAAACGTTCCATAGCCGCCAAAGTATTTTCTCTGCTGCCAAATGCAGTTAATCTAAGATAACCTTCGCCGCAAGGTCCAAATCCCGCGCCCGGCGTTCCAACAATTTTATATTCTGTCAAAAGTTTATCAAAGAAATTCCAGCTTGAAAGATTTTCCGGCGTCTTAAGCCAAATATAAGGCGCGTTAATTCCGCCGTAAACAGTAAAGCCCGCCGCAGTTAAACCTTCACGAATAATTTTGGCGTTAGTCATATAATAATCAATCAAATTTTTAATTTGCGCCTGTCCTTCATCAGAATAAATCGCCGCCGCGCCGCGTTGAATAATATAAGCCGTGCCGTTGAATTTTGTACTTTGACGACGCAACCACAAATTTTTTAATGGAACTTTTTCGCCGGTTGAAGTTTTGCCAAACAAATTTTCCGGAATGACAACATAGCCGCAACGAGTGCCGGTAAATCCCGCCGTTTTTGAAAAAGAGCGAAATTCTATAGCAACTTCCCGCGCCCCGTCAATTTCGTAAATCGAACGCGGGATATTTTTTTCTGTAATATATGCGGCGTAGGCGGCGTCGTACAAAATCACGGCGTCATTTTTTTTGGCGTATTCAATCCAATTTGCAAGCGCGGCTTTATTCAAAGTTGTACCGGTAGGATTATTCGGCGAGCAAAGATAAATTAAGTCAACTTTTTCAGCGGGCGGCGCAGGATTAAAATTATTTTCGGCAGTGCAAGGCAGATAAACCACGCCGTTAAATCTGCCGTCCGAATTTAAATTTCCGGTACGTCCCGCCATAACATTTGTATCAAGGTAAACAGGGTAAACAGGATCTGCCACTGCAAATTTGCTGTCCAAACTGAAAATTTCTTGAATATTTCCGCAGTCACATTTGGAGCCATCACTTATAAAAATTTCGTCCGCGTTGACATTCAAGCCGCGTTTTTGGTAATTCCATTCAGCAATTTTTTCGCGCAGGAATAAATAGCCTTGCTCCGGACCATAGCCACGAAAAGTTTCAGCATTGCCCATTTCTGCAACTGCCGCCGTCATTGCGTCTATACAAACTTTCGGCAATGGTTGAGTAACGTCACCAATTCCGAGCCGAATTATTTTTGAGTTAGGATTTTCGGTTTGAAATTTTTGAACGCGCTTTGCAATTTCGGTAAACAAATAATTTTGCGGCAACTTTAAATAATTTTCGTTAATCTTAGCCATATTTCAATCTCCAAAATTTTTATTAATTAACGCGGCAATTTCTTCACAATGACTTTCAAGCGCAAAATGCCCGCTGTCTACAAAATGTATTTCAGCATTTGGTAAATCTTTTTTGAACGCCTCCGCTCCCTGATAAATGAAGGAAGGATCATTTTTGCCCCATACCGCCAAAAGTTTTGGTTGATATTCGCGCAGATACTTTTGAAACTTAGGATAAAGTTTCACGTTATTTTGATAGTCAAAAATTAAATCAGATTGAATTTCAGCGTAATTTTCACGTTGAGTATAAAAAATATCCAGCGTGTAGCCGTCCGGCGCAACAGAATTTTCCGGCGTTCCAAAAGTGTATTGCCCAATAATTGTTTCCGGCGCAAATGCTGATTTATATTTTTCGCGCAGTTCAGCTGTAGGATTTTTCCAATATTCGGCACGCGCCGCCCATTTTTTACCGAGCCCTTCTTCATAAATGTTGCCGTTTTGGCTGACGATACCTAAAATTTTTTCCGGATTTTTTAGAGCAATTCTAAAACCAATAGGCGCGCCGTAATCAAAGACGTACATATAAAATTTTTCGACGCCCAAAATTTTTAAAAATTCGTCAACAACTTCAGCAATGTTATCAAAAGTGTAATTAAATTTTTCACGCACCGGAATATCAGATTGTCCAAATCCCGGATAATCCATCGCTATAACGTGAAAATTATTTTTGAGCAACGGGATTAAATCCCTAAACATATGACTTGACGACGGGAAACCGTGAAAAAGTACAAAATACGGCTTGTTTTTATCGCCGTCTTCACGGTAGAAAATATTTATTTCTTGAATTTTAATTTTGCTGTAATTCATAAAAATACCTCACTTGCTATAGCCTAAGCCCTCGACAAATTCATTAATACCGGCGTTGCCTTTAATCATTGGCTCCACAAAACTCCGCCAAACGTTCAAAACTATAACGCGGGGATTTTCTGTATCGTCAAGAGCCTTTGAAAGGGCGTGTGCAAATTCTTCCTGCGTTGAAACACTTTCAGCCTTAATCCCAAAACTTTGTGCGTACGCCACATAATCCATTGGATAATCTAATTCACAGGCAATGTATCTTTCTTTGTACAAAACTTTTTGCAACTGTCTAATCATTCCTAAACTTGTATTGTTGACAATCAGAGAAATAATTGGAAGTTTCAAGCGGGCGATTGTGTAATATTCGTTGCCCGTCATTTTAATTCCGCCGTCGCCACTAACGCAGATAACGCGGCGATTTTTGCCGAATGCAATTTGCGCGCCCATTGCGGCGGGTAAACCAAATCCCATTGTACCTAAGCCGCCACTTGTAAACCACGTGCGCGGCTCTTCAATTCTCAAATGTAACGCCGCCCACATTTGGTGTTGTCCAACGTCCGTTGCATAGGCGTAATTTTTGCCGGCGGTTTTTTTTGCAATTTGATTCATTGCCCACGGTACAGTCAATCTTTCAACTTGATAATCATAGTCAAATTCTTCCTGCCACGAATTAATTTGTTGCCACCAATCTGCGCGAGAATTATTAAAATCATGGCGCATTAACAAATTTAAAATAACTTTCATATCGCCGGCAAGTCCCAAACTGCCTTCAATATTTTTATCAATTTCGGCGGGGTCAATGTCAATGTGAATAAATTTTTTAGACTGCGTGTACTTGTTGACATTGCCTGTCTGCCTGTCGCCAAAACGACTTCCAATGGCAATAACTAAATCTGCCGCGGCAATGGTATTATTAGCGGCTTTTTTTCCGTGCATACCGGCAAAGCCCAAATTTTGAGGATGCCTGCGCGGAACTGCGCCAATTCCCATTAAAGTATTTACGACGGGCAAATTATATTTTTCGATAAACTGAATAATTTCTTTAGACGCGCCTGCAGAAATTGCGCCGCCGCCAACAATCGCCGCGGGGCGTTCAGCCTTTGAAATTTCTTCAGCCGCCTCCGCCGCACAAATTACAAAATCTGCGTCGGGTTTTCCAAAAACTTTTTCTTCGACTGATTTAAATTTGTAGTCAACTTCAGCAAAAAAAATATCACGCGGAATATCAATTAAAACAGGACCGCGCCGCCCGCTCCTTGCAATTTCAAACGCTTGCCGGATTGTTTCAATTAATTTGCGGGCATCTTTGATTTTGAAATTATGTTTTGTAATTGGCATTGTAATATCTAGAATATCAATTTCTTGAAAAGAATCCCTGCCCAAAAGTTTTGTATCAACTTGCGCGGTAATTGCAACTATTGGAACTGAATCCATAAAAGCTGTAGCAATTCCGGTAACTAAATTTGTTGCGCCGGGACCGGAAGTTGCCATACAAACTCCAACTTTTCCCGTTGCGCGTGCGTAACCGTCAGCCGCGTGTGCTGCGTTTTGTTCGTGAACTACCAAAATATTTTGTATTTCTTTTTCGTCATAAAGCGCATCGTACAGCGGCAATAAAACTCCGCCGGGATAACCAAAAATCGTATCGACGCCTTGTTCTCTCAAACATTCTAAAACCGCTTGCGCGCCTGTCATTTTCATTTTATCACTTCCAAAATTTTTTCATAATAATACTACATTTGCCAGATAAAAAAAAGCTCTGCTTAAAGGCTGGGGATTGTCGATAAATTTAAAATTTTTTGGAAAAAAATTGAAAAAGCCGCCCGATTTTGTTTTTACCGGCAACCTTTGAATTTCTGCAAAGTGGTAAACGCGGCTGTATACTTTAAATTGTAAAACCTTAAACGCGAAAAACCGCTAAGAGAGCACGCTTTTGCTACGCAAAACCGCGCAGGGCGGCGATTCTTTCTTTGCTTGCAAATGCGATGAGTAAGAGCATTTGCTGTTTCTTTCTTCTAAAGAAAGAAATGCCGACTTGTTAAAAAATAAAATTTTTGATTAACTTTACAGGCAAAAACTAAGACGGCATGGGGGCGTTAAAATTTTTTTATTTAAAATATAAATTTTCTTTGGCGAAAGTTAAAAGCGTTGAATCTTGCGCCAAACTGAAATAATCTGAATTTTGAATTTGAGTAACACAAAAATTTTGTTCAGTGATTGAAGAAAGTTGCACGTCCTCTGAAATAAAATTGTTATCTTCAAATAAATCAAAAGTTTGTGAGTAAGTTTGAGTTTTGCCGCTTGAATCAATAACTGAAATATTTTTGCCTTCGCCGTCTTTAACTGTCAAAGTTCCGTTGCCAATTTTAAAAATAACGTCGCCGTTTTTGTAGGTAACTTTTCCAATTTCGCCCTCGACAATAATTTTATCCTGCCCTGCTGTATAATCTTTGATAACGTCTTTACCCGCCGAATAAACAAAAGTATCAATTCCGTCGCCGCCGTTAAAAGTATCGTTTCCTGCGCCGCCATACAAAGTATCATTGCCCGCGCCGCCGTTCAAACTGTCATTGCCTTTACCGCCAAAAATTTCATCTGCGCCGGAGCCGCCGTCGATTTTATCTGCGCCGTTGCCGCCGGTAATTGTGTTGTCTTTAGCGTTGCCAAAAATCACAACGCCTTTTGTAGTTGCAGAGGCGTCAATTTCCTCAACAAGTGCTGAATAATCGCTTGCATTAAGCGTACCTTTGAAAGTTGCTCCAAATATCAATGAAGTTTTATTTAAATTGTAAGTTAAATTATTGTTGTAAGTTTTATCGCCAATGGTAATATCTTTGTCTTTAGCGTTCTTAAATGTCAAAGTTCCCTTGCCGATTTTGAAAACCATATCAGAATTTTTCAGAGTAACAGAATTTACCGCGCCGCTTGCAAGCGAAATTCTATCAGTTAAATTTACAAAATCGGTTATAACATCACTGCCGCCGCTGTAAACAAAAATATCTGCGCCGTCTCCGCCCGTCAGAGTATCATTGCCTGCGCCGCCGTACAAAGTATCATTGCCTTTGCCGCCGTTCAAACTGTCATTGCCCGCGTTGCCCAAAATTGAATCATTGCCCGCGCCGCCGTAAATGGTATTAGATTGTTTGTTGCCGGAAATTGTAAGATTTTCTGTGGCGTTGGAGGCGTCAATATTTTTTACACTTGAAGAATAATCTGAAGAATTTAAACTTCCGCTAAAATCTGCGCCGAGCGTGGCTGAAGTTTTCTTTAAATCGTAAATAAAATTATTGTAGTAAATATTTTTACCAATAGTAATTTCTTTGTTCTTGCCGTTTTTGACAGTTAAGGAGCCGCTGCCAATTTTTAAGACAAGGTCTGAACTTCTCAAAGTTGCGGCAGAAATTGTACCGCTCTTTAAAGAAATTTTATCTTCAGCAATATTAAAATCTGTGATTAAATCATTGCCGCCGCCGTAAATAAAAACATCTTTTCCTGCGCCACCCGTCAAAGTATTATTACCCGCGCCGCCGTAAATAGTATCGTTGCCCGCGTCTCCCAAAATATTATCTTTATAACTGCCGCCGGAAATATAATCATTGCCCGCGCCGCCGTGAATTGTGGAATTATTTTGGTTACTGCCGGTAATTGTATTGGCGTTATCGTTGCCGTAAATTTCGGATTCATCATCAACTTGCACGGCGTTTATAATTTTAACTTTTGTATCATATTCGCCGGAATCAAGATAACTTCCATAAAAATCAGAATTAAGAGTAATTCCCGTCCACGAAGAATTATAAGTATAACGCCCGTAAATTTGCGAAGTTTCTTTTTCCTTTGAATCAATTATGGTAATTTCTTTATTCTTGCCGTTTTTGACAATGATACTTTCGCCTTTTTTGAAATTTAAAGAAACGTCATTTCCGGAAAGTGAAGAACCTTGAATTGTATAATTTCCGCTAATTTTAATTGAATCGTCAGCCGCGCTATAATCCGTAATGTAAGTTTTTGTTCCGGAATAAATAAAAATATCTTCGCCCTTGCCGCCGGCAAGTGAATTAGTACCTTTGCCGCCGTTCAAAGTATCATCGCCCCTGCCGCCGATAATTGAATTTGAATTTTCATTGCCGGTGATACTGATATTTTGGAAAAGTGCGGAGGCGTTTGCAGTTTTTACACTTGGATAATCTGACAGGCTAATTTCGCCGCCTAAAAACGCCGTAGACGCCGTTAAAGTATCGCCCGTGATAGAAATCCCTTGCGGAGTTTTAGACCCGCCGAAAATTGTCGATTTTGCGCCTTGTGAGCCTTGTTTAAGATAAAAGGAGTCGTCCTTCATTCCAACTAAAGTAATATTGCCCGTTCCAATAGTCAAAATAACGTCGTCGCCGTTGATTGAACTTTTGCTGATTGTTCCGGAAGTTAAATTTAGCGTATCATTTTTATTAAAGCCGTAAATAATATCTTTGCCGTCGCCGTTTGAATAATTGTATTGCGAGCCGTCGGTTTTACCTTTGCTGTGAATTGTATCGTTGCCCTTGCCGCCGGTAATTGTTACGCTGTAGCCGGTGTTTGAAATAGAATCATCGCCTGCGCCGCCGTCGATTGTCGAAAAAATATATCTGCCTTTGATAGTATCGTTGCCTTCGCCGCCATAAATTTTGCTGTAAAGAACTTCGTTTAAATTCAGTGAATCATTACCCGCGCCGCCGTTCACAGAAAGATATTCTCCATAACCGGCGATTGTATCTTTTCCGGTGTTGCCGTTGATTGTAACGGAATTTCCGCTGTTGTAAATAAAATCGTTACCTGCAAGCGCGTCGATTGTTTCATTGTCAAAATCATTTCTGATAGTATCGTTTAAAGTAGTTGGATTAGGCGCAATATAAATTTTATTTGGCGAAACAACATTGACGTAGTGCAGATTTTTAAAAGTTATATGTTCGTAAGTTTCATTAAATTCAACACTGCTAACGCTGGCAACGTGTGGATAAACCAAAAAATCCCCGTCTTTCTGTTGCATAGTGAAATAGCCGGATAAAAATTGCAAAGTATCGTTTGAATTTGCGTTGAAAATAGTATCGTTGCCGTCGCCAATAATATATTGATAAATTCGCCCGCTGTGGCTTGCAGAAATATTATAAATTTCGTCGGCGTCTTTGCCGCCCTTAACTGTAATTTCGCCGTAATTTCCGGATAAACTTATAATATCATTGCCGTTGCCGGTTTCGATTGAAACTTTTTGAGCCGAATTTGAAATTGTATCGTTGCCTTCTTTTGCGTCAATCGTCACGTTCATAGCCAAATTTGAAATATAATCATCTTCAGCCGAGCCGTTAACCAAAGTATTTTTAGTTTTGTTGTTAATATTGACGTTGTAAGGTCCTTCAGTGCCGCCGGAAATGTTAATAGTTTTATCGGCGGCGTTGTAAATTGTAATGGAGCCTTTATCGTCGGTAGTGATAATAACATTGGAACCGGAAATTTCTTTTTTGTAAGTTACGTCATCGCCAAATTTTATTGTGTCTGTAGAATGATAATAATAAATTGTATCTTTGCCGTCGCCGTAATTATAAAAAAAAGTAATTCCGTAAGTGTTGCCGGTGTGTCCTAAAAGTGAATCATTGCCCGTGCCGCCTGCAAGAGTTACGCCTTTAACATTTCCTGCCGCGTAAATATAATCGTCACCGTAGCCGCCGTCGATATAAACATTTTTTGCGCTGCTTGTAACGATAGAATCGTTGCCGCCTTCGCCGTAGATTGAGGCATTTTCGCCAAGTTTTGTATTTGAAATTGAATCATTGCCCGCGCCGCCGTAAATTTCAGCCTTTGCGTTATTCTGAATAAAATCGTTTCCGGCGTCCCCGTAAATCGTGGAATTTTCGCCGTAACTTAAATTAGTAATGCTGTCGTGTCCTGCGCCGCCATAAATTGTAGCATTTGCGCCGCTGTTAGTAATTAAATCATCGCCCGTGCCGCCGTCGATTGAAACATTTTGCCCATAAGATTGAGTTAAAATACTTGGGTTGCCGCCGTAATTTATGAGGGTGTCATTACCTGCCGCGCCGTTTATCGTTACAAAATTTCCGCTGTTTTCAAAATAATCTGCGCCGGAAGTTCCTTGATAAGAAATGCTTGAATCTGTATTTTGTGAAACGGGTTCTCCGAGAATATTTAAAGTTTTGCCTACTGCGCCAAAAAGGGTTATATTGCCGCTGTTGATTATGCTAATGATAACCTCTGAATTAATAGCGGAAGTTTTATATTGCGCGCCGCTGATTAAAATTGTATCGTCGTCCCTGTAATTATAAACTGCGTCGTTGCCGTCGCCTTTTGCATATTTGATTAAATGTTTTCCCGTGCCGTAAGAATGCAAAGTAATTGAATCATCGCCCGCACCGCCTTGCACGGTATTTTTTTCAGCATTTGCATAAGCAACATAAATTTTATCGTTACCTTCGCCGCCGTTGATAGAAACATTGGAGGCGGTATTTGTAATTGTATCGTCGCCGGAGTCTGCAAAAATTACACTGCCGCTAATGCTGTTGTAAATTGAATCGTTGGCACTTGTCCCGTAAATCGTACTCATTTTTAAAATCTCCCTTCCATTGGTTTTATCGATTGAAATTATTCAAAATCCTTTTTCTTATTTTAAAAATAATAACATTTTTAATATTGCAGGTCAAAATTTTAAAAATCGAAATAGCTTGCCAAAAAGACTATTCTGCTTTATAGTTTGCAAGAATAATTTTAAATTGTGCTTTTTTGTGAAACTGATATAATAATTGGCGTTAAAAAAACTCATAGGGAGTGAAAAATTTGTTTGGCTTTTTAAAAAGACTTTTGGGCGATAACAACGAAAAAGAAATTAAACGAATGCAAAAAGTTGTCGATAAAATTAATTCTATGGAGGCTGGACTTCAAAATTACACTGACGATAAATTGACAAATTGCACTGAAAATTTTCGTGAACGTTTACGCAACGGCGAAACTTTAGATAGTATTTTGCCGGAGGCGTTTGCAGTTTGCCGAGAGGCGTCGCGCAGAATTTTAGGTATGCGTCATTTTGACGTTCAATTAATCGGCGGGATATGTTTGCACGAAGGAAAAATTGCCGAAATGAAAACCGGCGAAGGTAAAACTTTGGTTGCAACATTGCCGGTTTATCTGAACGCGCTGGAAGGTAAGGGCGTGCATATGGTTACAGTCAACGATTATCTTGCACGCCGTGACAGCGAATGGATGGGGCGGCTTTACAGTTTTTTGGGATTAACTGTCGGCTTGATTGTTCACGATATGGATTTTCCGGAAAGAAAATATTCCTATAACTGCGACGTAACTTTTGGTACAAACAATGAATTTGGCTTTGATTATCTGCGCGATAATATGGTAGTTCATCAAGAACAAATGGTACAACGCCCGCTCCATTACGCTATTGTTGACGAGGTAGACTCCATTTTGATTGACGAGGCGCGGACGCCGCTTATCATTTCCGGACCCGGACAAAAGTCTACCGAAATTTACGCAGTTATGGCGCGTGCAGTTTCAACTTTGCAGGAAGGTACAGATTATAAAGTTGACGAAAAACAAAAAACCGTTTCGCCGAATGATGAAGTTATTCCAAAAATTGAACAACGTTTAGGAATTTCTAATTTGTACGCGCCGGAAAATATCGAGTATTCGCACTGTTTCACGGCGGCTCTTCGTGCAAAATCTTTGTTCAAACGTGATAGAGATTATGTTGTACGTGACGACGAAATTATTATTGTTGACGAATTTACAGGGCGATTAATGCCCGGGCGCAGATATTCTGACGGCTTGCATCAGGCGATAGAGGCTAAGGAAGGCGTAAAAATTCGCCGCGAGTCTCAAACTTTGGCAACGATAACTTTCCAAAATTATTTTCGTATGTATGACAAATTGGCGGGAATGACAGGTACTGCCAAAACTGAAGAGGACGAATTTTTAAAAATTTACAAATTGCCGGTTATCGTTGTACCGACAAATAAACCCGTACGCAGAATTGACCACCCCGACGTCATTTACAAAAACAAACGCGCCAAATATAAAGCCGTCGGAAATATGGTTGAAGAAATTCACACCAAAGGGCAGCCGGTTTTAATTGGTACAACTTCAATCACTCAATCTGAAGAATTAAGCGCAATTTTGAAAAAGCGCGGAATTCCACACAGCGTTTTGAATGCAAAGTTTCACGAAAAAGAGGCTGAAATTGTAGCAAACGCCGGACAAAAAAATACAGTTACAATCGCTACAAATATGGCAGGGCGCGGCACTGATATTAAACTCGGCGAAGGCGTACCGGAACTCGGCGGGCTTTTTATCATTGGTACTGAACGTCATGAATCACGCAGAATTGATAATCAGCTACGCGGGCGCAGCGGGCGTCAAGGCGACCCGGGCGAATCCAGATTTTATCTTTCGCTTGAAGATGATTTAATGCGGCTTTTTGCGTCAGATAACGTTGCAAAAATTATGGATAAACTCGGTATGGAAGAAGATGAACCGATTGAACACACTTTAATTACAAAGTCAATCGAACACGCACAGAAAAAAGTTGAGGCTAGAAATTTTGACATTCGTAAACACGTTTTGGAATATGACGACGTTATGAATCAGCAACGCGAAATTATTTATGGTGAACGCAAAAAAATTCTCAACGGCGAAAATCTGCGCGAAAATATTATTGGTATGATTAACCACATTATAAAATCAGAAATGAATCAGTACGCCAATGAAAAACTTTATCCCGAAGAATGGCAACTTCCGGAAATTATCAAAGACGCCGAGCAAATTTACGCCGAACAAGGACAGCTTAACCTTTCAGAAATGGAAAAAATGAGCCGCGATGGACTTAAAGAATATCTTGAGGGAATAGCCGCCGCCAATTATAAAAAGCGTGAAGAAATGTTTGGTGAAGAAACAATGCGTGAACTTGAAAAAGTTATAATGTTGCGCGTTGTTGACAATAAATGGATGGAACATTTGGATCATATGGATATGCTGCGCGAGGGAATAAATTTGCGTGCGTACGGACAAAGAAACCCGCTTGTTGAATACAAAATTGAGGCGTTAGCAATGTTTGAAGAAATGGAGGCGTCAATTCAAGACCAAATTGCATCTTTGATTTATCATGTTGCGATAGTTTCGCAGGAAGAACAAAAAGTTCAGGGGCGGTCACAAACTACGCAAACCTCCTACGATGATGACGAAAACCCCGCCGAAATTACAAAACAATCTAAAGATGAAGATGATACTGAAATATTGAGCGGCGATAATGTCAATCCTGCTGAAATTTCAAAAAAAGTTAAAAATGCCAATGAAATTATCGCACGGGAACAAAAGAAAGTTCAAGACAGATTGCAAACTGCGCAGGCGTCGCACGGCGATGACGTAAGCCCTGCCGAAACTCAAAAAAAACTTAAAGATGCCAACGGTAAAAAAATCGGCAGAAACGACCCTTGCCCTTGCGGCTCCGGCAAAAAATATAAATACTGTTGCGGTAAAGGGAAATAGGCAGTAGGCAAAAGGCAAAAGGCAAAAGGCAAAAGGCAAGAGGCAAGAGGCAAAAGGCTAAAGTTTTTGGCGTCCGTGTACACGCAAATACACAAAAAAATCTAAATCTGCAAAATCTTATGGGAGGAAATATGAATAAAATTGTTAGAGAAAAAATCCCGCTTGTACATTGCATAACAAATTATGTTACGGTTAATGACGTGGCAAACGCAATTTTGGCAGTCGGCGGCTCTCCAATTATGGCGGACGATATTCACGAAGTCGAAGAAATTACCGCCATTTCAAGTGCGCTTGTCATTAACATTGGAACTTTGAATGAGCGCACGGCGGCTTCAATGTTTGCGGCGGCGTCTACTGCCAATAAAAAAAATGTTCCAATAATTTTGGATCCGGTGGGCGCGGGCGTTTCAAGCTTGAGAAATAAAATTACTGAACGCCTTTTAAAAAATTTCAAACTTGCGGCAATTCGCGGCAACCTTTCAGAAATTGCTTTTTGCGCAGGAAAAAATTCTTCAACTCGCGGCGTTGATTCAAATGACAGCGATAAAAAATTTTCTGCCGCCGAAATTGCAAAAATTGTAGCTGAAAAATATTCCTGCATTGCGATAATTACCGGCGCAGTTGACACAATTACCGACGGTAAAAATTTCGCGCAGATTAAAAACGGCGTTGCAGAAATGGGCAAAATTACCGGTACAGGTTGTATGTTAAGCGGAATTTTGGGCGCGTATATCGGCGCGTGCGAAGATAAATTTTCTGCCGCTGTAAGTGCCGTTGCCTCAATGGGAATTGCGGGCGAAATTTCCTTTGAAAAATATTCTGAAGTTGGTACAGGAAGTTTGCACATTGGAATTATCGACGCACTAAGCAAAATTGACGACGAAATTATTTCTGCGCGAGGAAAAATTTTTTATGAAGATTGATTATTCACTGTACCTTTGCACTGACAGAAATTTAACCGCAGATATTGAAAAAGCCGTCGAACTTGCGATAAATGGCGGCGTTACCGTCGTACAACTGCGCGAAAAAAATTGTACAAGCCGTGAATTTTTTGAAGTTGGAAAAAGTTTAAAAAAAATTACTGATTCAAAAAATATTCCGCTGATTGTCAATGACAGGCTGGATATTGCACAGGCGATTGACGCGGCGGGCGTTCACGTCGGACAAACTGATTTACCCTGCAAAGTCGCAAGAAAAATTTGGGGCGCAGAAAAAATTATAGGCGTTTCAGTTTCAACAGTTGAAGAGGCAGTACAAGCCGAAATTGACGGCGCAAATTATTTGGGCGTCGGCGCAATGTTCGCTACAAATACCAAAACTGACGCTAAACTTGTTACGCTTGACACTTTGAAAAAAATTCGTGCCGCCGTAAAAATTCCAATCGTGGCTATTGGCGGGATTAACCTTGAAACAATTTCAAAAATTAAACCTGCCAAAATTGACGGCGTGGCGGTTGTTTCTGCGATTATTGCGGCTGAAAATCCGGAAATTGCGGCGAAAAATTTATTAAAAGTTTGGAGGAATTAAAAATTGAAAACGGCTTTAACAATCGCCGGCAGTGATTCAAGCGGCGGCGCAGGTATTCAAGCTGATATTAAAACAATGACAGTTTTGGGCGTCTACGCAATGAGTGCAATTACCGCGCTTACCGCACAAAATACAATGGGCGTCCGCGCAATTTCAAACGTTACGCCAAAATTTCTGGAGCAACAACTTGACGCAATTTTTGAAGATATTCCGCCTGACGCCGTTAAAATCGGTATGGTTTCTTCAGCCGAATTAATTAAAACCATTGCTCAGAAATTGGAATTTTACGGCGCAAAAAATATCGTGGTAGATCCCGTAATGGTTGCAACCAGCGGCGCAAAATTAATTGACGATAACGCCGTTGAAACATTGAAAAAATTTTTATTCCCGCTTGCAACTGTCATAACGCCCAACATTCCTGAAACTGAAATTCTTTCAAATATCAAAATTAAATCTGCCGAAGATATGACACGGGCGGCGCAAATAATTTTTGAAAGTTACGGTTGCGCGGTACTTTGCAAGGGCGGGCACAGTTTGAACGACGCCAACGATATTTTGTACAGTGCTGACGGCGTGGAAATTTTTACAGGAAAAAGAATTGCAACTTCAAACACGCACGGCACAGGTTGTACTTTGTCAAGTGCTGTTGCCGCCGGTCTTGCAAAAAATTTAAGCTTAAGTGAATCAATTAAACATGCCAAAGAATATATTTCAGGTGCGTTAAGTTTTGGTTTAAATTTGGGCAAAGGTAGCGGTCCAATGAATCATGCCTTTGCTATAGTTGGATAGTGGAATGGTGGAATAGTTTTATAGTAAAAACTACCAAACTACCCCACTACCACACTAAAAATATAGGAAGTGATTAAATGCTTGAAGACAGAAAAATAGAATTAACAGCCCTGCGCGAAAAGCTGAATGAAATGGGGGATTCACTTTGACATTTCCAACAAGGAAGAAAAAATAGCCGAGTTGGAATACAAAATGGGCGAGCCGACTTTTTGGGATAACCCCGACACCGCGCAGCAAATTACTCAAGAATTGAACGGGATAAAATCCGGCGTTGAAACTTATAAAAATCTTTTGTCGAAATTTGACGACGCGCAAACTTTGCTTGAACTTGCAATGGAAGAAAACGACGATTCACAGGAAACTGAAATTGTTGCAGAAATTCAAAATATTAAATCCGGCTTGGAAAGTTTACGCCTTGAAATTTTGTTGAGTGAACCCTATGACTCTAATAACGCAATTTTAACTTTGCACGCGGGCGCAGGCGGAACTGAGGCGCAAGACTGGACGCAAATGCTTTTGAGAATGTACGTGCGTTGGGCGGAGCGTCACGGCTTTACAGTTGAAACGGCTGACATTTTGCCGGGCGATGAGGCGGGCGTTAAATCTGTCACGCTTTTTATCAAAGGTCACAATGCTTACGGCTTTTTGAAATCTGAAAAAGGGATTCACCGCCTTGTAAGAATTTCGCCCTTCGATTCAAATGCAAGGCGTCATACTTCCTTTTCAGCTTGCGATATTATGCCGGAAATTGATGACGCAGTGGAAGTTGATATAAATATGGCAGATGTGCGCGTTGACACTTACCGAGCAAGCGGCGCGGGCGGGCAACACATTAATAAAACTTCGTCCGCCGTAAGAATGACGCACATTCCAACAGGTATTGTTGTTCAATGTCAAAATGAACGCTCTCAAATTCAAAATCGTGAACAATGTTTAAAAATGTTACGCGCCAAACTTTTTGAACTTGAACTTGAAAAAAAGGAAGAAGAACGCGCAAAACTTGAGGGCGACAGAATGAAAATTGAATGGGGCAGTCAAATTCGCTCCTATGTTTTTCAGCCCTATACAATGGTTAAAGATTTACGCACCGGCGAAGAAACCGGCAATGTTCAGGCGGTTATGGACGGCGAATTGGATAATTTTATTCGCGCTTTTCTTGCAATGCGTGCAAATGTTGCAGTTTGAGAATTTTTAAAAATAAAAAAATTTTGCGCTTGACTTACTCGGAGGATTTAAAATGAAAAAATTTGGAGCATTGATAGTAATTCTTTTGCTGTTAATTGCGGCAATTCTACAATTTATTTTGCCGCGCACGGTTGAAAATATTTTGGCAACTCAAATTATAAATTCGACGGCGGCTACAGAATCTGAAGTTTTGCTAAGTTCAAATCCAAGTTTCAGAATTTCACTCGGCGAAATTGACAGGATTCACGCAACTGCTACTTCCGGTCGTATTGGCGAAATTAATTTTAAAAATTTGACGCTTGACGGCGACAAAATTCGCTTAGACGTTATGGAGTTACTTTTTCCCAGCAAAGATTTAACTTCACAATTACGCGCTCAAAAAATTTTAAAACACGCCGATAAAATCGAATTGCGCGGAATTGTTACTGAAGAAGAATTGAAAAATTTTATTTCCCAAAAAGATGATCACTTTCAAGATACGCAAGTTTCAATTACGCCCGAAGGCGCGTCTGCCTCTGCAAAAGCAAAATTTTTCGGCAGGACGATTGAACTTGATATTGGCGGAAATTTTATAGTTGTCAACGGCGATATTTATTTTCATATGACGCGCCTTAACAGCAATTCAATTTTAAGCCGCGTTAATGCAGATACTTTTTTGACTGATATAAAAGTTTTGGACAGCGCAAATTTGCCGCTTAATCTGAAATTTGATTCAGTGGAACTGCGCGACGGCGAGGCAGTTGTTACAGCTGTCAGCACGGTACAATAAAATGAGAAAATTTTTCTACAACAAAATTTTACTTTTAATTATTGCCGCCGGATTAATTTCTTCATTGGTTATCGCCGGGCAAAGACACGCCGTCGAAATTCATAATTCACGAGTTGATATGGCTATGGATTTTGACAGCTTGAAAAATTTGTCTGAACGTGAAGGGCTTGACTTTCAAGAAGTTTTGCTAAAATTTAAAAACGCCGGAATTACTTCACTTGCAATTTACGATACAACTTTTGAAAAGCTTACTCGCGCAGGAAAAGTTATAGCAGTTTACGGCACGGATATTATCACGAATTATCACAGCGGCGCGCTTAACAGTCAACTTTGGCGGCAGGCTGTCGAAATTGGAGCGATTGATGCTACAAAAGTTTACATAATCGGACGAACTCTCGAAAGTTACAACGCGGCGAAAAAAGATTTATTTTTGCGTTACGGCGAAGAACGAATTAGACCTTTTGCTATTGGCGATATTGAAGTTTTGGAAGTCAAGGCGCAATTCGGCGCGTTTATGAGTGCGCCACTCGGAATTGACGCCGAAGAATTGGAAATTGCAAGAAAAGCCGGCTTTATGATTTTGGCGCGTCCTAAAAATTTTAATCAGTGTACGCCGGAGCAAGTTAAATCTTTTTTTGAAAAAATTGAAGGCTATCCAATTTCAGAAATTGTTTTTGACGGACCGGAAATTTTGGGCTCCCCGAATAATATTGACGTAACGGCGGCAGAATTTAAAAAGCACGGTTATATTTTTGGAATGATTGAACATACAAGCCAATTACAATTTTACAATCAGGCGGGAATGTTTGAACTTGCCGAAAAACTCGGCTACAGTGAAATTGTGCGCCTTTATGCAATTCCAAAAGACGAACAACCGAAACTTTTAATTGATACGGCGGTAAATCGTTGGGCAACGACAGATCGTGAAAGAAATATCAGAATAAATCTTTTGCGCACGTACGATAAGCCCGCGCCGGGTTTAACCGTGCTTGAAACAAATTTAAAATATGTTCGTGACACTGCCGAAAAAATAAAATCGAACGGCTTTACTTTTGGCGTTGCCGGAACTTTCGATAATTATTTTCCAAACAAAATTTTGAGAGTTTTAGTTATAATTGGCGTGGCGGCGGCGGCAGTTTTATATTTTTCGCTAATTTCATATCGCGTCAATGCCAATAAAAAATTTCAGCTGATTTTGTTTGCAGTGCTTGCGATAATTGCGGCAGTTCCAATTTTAATGGGCGCAGGCGGCAAAGTTAGAATTTTGGCGGCGTTAATGAGCGCAAATTTATTTCCTGCACTTGCCGTAATTTGGCAGCTTGACAAATTCAGATTTGTTCAATTTAAATCTCAATTTGAACAGGAAAACGGCGGAATTTCTACACTTCAAATAATTTTAATCTCGGTAATTGCGCTTTTTGTAACAAGTGCGCTGTCGATGATTGGCGCGGCGTATTTATCGGGCGCGTTATCTGACGTAAAATATTTTTTGGAATTTGAAATTTTTAGAGGTATAAAATTAACTTTCGTATTGCCGCTAATTTTGGTGGCGGTTGCATTTTTACAGCGTTTCAATATTCTTGACGAAATGCAAAAAAATACTTCAGCTATTGCACAATTTAAGGCGATTTTAAATTTAAACGTAACGGTAAAATATTTATTTGCGGGAATTTTTGTAATAGCGGCGTTTGTGGTTTTAATCGCAAGGAGCGGTCATACGGCGGGAATGCCTGTTTCAGATTTAGAAATAAAAATTCGTGCAATGTTGGAAAGTTTGTTTTATGCCCGCCCGCGCTCAAAAGAAATTTTTATAGGACACCCTGCCTTTGTAATGGCAATGGCGGCTTTCCTGCAAAAATTTCCAAAATCAATTTGTTTTGTGTTGACAATCGTTGCAACAATCGGACAAAGTTCAATGGTTGAAACTTTTGCACATATGCGCACGCCTATTTTTATGTCATTTATGCGCGGAATTGATGGAGTTTTGCCGGGGGCGTTAATTGGCGCGGTTTTAGTTTTGTTTTTAAACTTTGCGTCAAACTTAAAAAATAAAACTTAATCAAAAATTTTTGAAAAAATTAGCCGCCCGCTTTTGTTTTTTTGATAAATTTTGAATTGTGGTAATAAAATAAATGCGGCTATATACTTTAAGTCAAGAAAAACTCAACGTGAAAAACCTGCAATGCGAGGAGTAAGAGCATTGCTCCGGGCGGGGAAAAAATCACACTTTCTTTTTGTTTTGGAAAAAAAGTACATTTAAAAATAATCCTACACAAAGGAGAATAGTAAAAGTCGTAATGAAAATTTTAATTTCCGGTTACTACGGTTCAAAAAACGGCGGAGACGAGGCTATGCTTGCGGCAATGTTGGAAGTCCTGCGCGAAATGGACAGCAATATTTCTGCAACTGTAATTTCGCTGAATCCCGAATATACAAAGAAACGCCATAAAGTTGACGCCGTAAAGTGGCTGGATATTTTTTCAATAATAAAAAAAATTCTTGCGGCTGATTTACTGATAAGCGGCGGCGGCAGTCTCTTACAAAATGTCACAAGCCGCCGTTCGCTGTACTATTATTTGGGAATTATTTTTTTGGCTAAAATTTTTGGGCGAAAAGTTATGCTGTATGCTCAAGGAATTGGTCCAATTCGTGGCGCGTTTGCTCAAAAACTTATGACTTTAATTATAAACCGCGTCGATTTAATTACCGTTCGTGATGTTGGTTCACTTGAAGAATTAAAAAATTTAAAAATAAATCGCCCGCCAATTTTTTGTACTGCCGACCCTGTGCTTGCAATTAAACCCGTGCCGCTTGAATTTGGAAAAAAAATTCTGCAACGTCATAAAATTTCAAGCGATAAAAAAATTATTGGCGTATCAGTGCGCCGCTGGATAAATTGGCAAAATTGTCAAGCCGCACTCGCGCAGGCTCTCGATAAAATTATTGACGAAATTGACGCCGAAATTATTTTTATTCCAATGCAATTTCCGGCAGATATTGACGCGGCAAAATCTATCGCCGAACTTATGAAAAATCCCGCCGTAGTTTTGGAAGACGAATTTACAACCGGCGAAATTTTATCTTTGGTAGGCTGTACAAATGTTTTAATCAGCATAAGGTTGCACGCGCTGATTTTTGCGGGCGTTATGGGCGTTCCAATGTTGGGGATTTCTTATGATCCCAAAATTGAAAGATTTTTAGATTCAATCGGCGAAAAACCACTCGGCAATTTGTCTGAAGTTACAGCTGAAAAAATTTTTACTGAAACAATAAAAAAACTCGACGTAAAAAATTTTCACGACGAATCATTATTAAAAAATCTGCGCGAGGCGGCGTTACAAAATGCGCGGCTTGCAATTAAACTGTTGAAAAAATAATTCCCGTACAAGCGGGATTTTTTTATTTCCAAAATTTTTTATAATCTGCTATAATAACTGCCGCTAAAAAATTTTTTTATTTTGGAGGTTTTTATTTTGTATCGTAAGGTAGATACTAATTTAGATTTTGCAAGCCGTGAAAAAGAAGTTGAAAATTTCTGGGCTGAAAATAATATTGCACAAAAAGCGATTGATCAGCGCGAAGGTTGCAAAAATTTTACATTTTATGACGGTCCGCCAACTGCGAACGGACAACCGCACGTCGGACACGTTTTAACTCGCGTTATCAAAGATTTATTCCCGCGTTACCACTCAATGAAAGGCGAAAAAGTTTTACGTAAAGCGGGCTGGGATACTCACGGCTTGCCGGTTGAATTGGAAGTTGAAAAACTTATCGGAATTAACGGCAAGGAACAAATTGAGGCTTACGGGATTGAACCATTTATCAAAAAGTGTCGCGAGTCTGTCTGGAAATATAAAACCATGTGGGAAGAATTTTCCGGCGTTGTAGGTTTTTGGGCTGATATGGAAAATCCCTACATTACCTACGAAAATTATTATATTGAGTCCGAATGGTGGGCGTTGAAAGAAATTTGGAAAAAAGGCTTGCTGTACAAAGGGCATAAAGTTGTTCCTTACTGCCCGCGCTGTGGTACGCCGCTTTCAAGTCATGAAGTTTCACTCGGCTACAAAGATTTAAAAGAACGCTCCGCCGTTGTCAAATTTAAATCTGTTGACGATGACGCTTATTATTTGGCGTGGACTACCACCCCGTGGACTTTACCTTCAAATTTAGTTTTGTGTATGAATCCGAAAGTTGACTACGTAAAAATTCAAGTCGGCGATACGAAATATATTTTGGCTGAAGCATTGGTTGAAAAAGTTTTTGAAGGCGTCGAAGGCGAAAGAAAAATTATTGAACGTTACAAAGGAAAAGACTTAGAATTTAAAAAGTATGAGCCGCTTTATCCTTTTGCAGATGAAATTGTAGAAAAATCCGGCAAGCAAGCATTTTTCATAACTTGCGATGATTATGTTACAACTGAAGACGGCACGGGGATTGTACACTGCGCGCCCGCGTTCGGCGAAGACGATAACCGCGTTTGCAAAAAATACGATACGCCCTTTGTACAATTTGTTGACGGCAAGGGCAATATGACGGCTGAAACTTATTGGGCAGGAACTTTTGTAAAGGACGCCGACCCAATTATTTTGGCTGACTTGAAAAAGAGCGGCAAACTTTTTAAAGCTCCCGTATTTGAGCACAGCTACCCGCACTGCTGGCGTTGCGATACGCCCTTGATTTATTACGCGCGTGAATCGTGGTTTATTAAAATGACGGCGGTTAAAGAAAATCTTTTGAAAAACAACGCGCAAATTAATTGGATACCGCCTACAATCGGCACGGGGCGTTTCGGCGATTGGCTCGAACACGTTCAAGATTGGGGAATTTCCCGCAACAGATACTGGGGGACGCCGCTTAATATTTGGGAATGTTCCTGCGGTCATCAACATTCGGTAGGCTCGATTGAAGAATTAAAATCTTTGTCTAAAAATTGTCCCGACGATATTGAATTACACCGCCCGTACATTGACGCCGTAACTTTCCCCTGCGAAAAATGCGGCGGCGAAATGCACCGCGTCCCTGAAGTTATTGACTGTTGGTTTGACAGCGGCGCAATGCCTTTCGCGCAGTGGCACTATCCCTTTGAAAACAAAGAAATTTTTGAAACGCACTTTCCGGCAGATTTTATCAGTGAGGCAGTAGATCAAACTCGCGGCTGGTTTTATTCGTTGCTTGCAATTTCAACTTTGCTTTTCGACAAGCCGTCCTTTGAAAATGTAATTGTACTCGGCTTAGTTTTGGATAAAGACGGGCAAAAAATGTCAAAATCCAAAGGTAACGCGGTTGCTCCAATGGATATGTTGAAAAAGCACGGCGCGGACGCTATTCGCTGGTATTTTTACGAAAACAGCGCGCCATGGTTGCCTAATCGTTTTCACGATGATGCAATTATTGAAGGGCAAAGAAAATTTTTAGGCACGCTCTGGAATACCTACGCCTTTTTCGTACTCTATGCAAACATTGACAATTTCGACGCCACGAAATATCAACTTGACTACAAAAATTTGTGCGTTATGGATAAGTGGTGTTTGTCAAGATTAAATACAATGGTTAAAACTGTTGACGAATGCTTGGCAAATTATAAAGTTCCCGAAACTGCAAAGGCGTTACAAAATTTCGTTGACGAATTGTCAAATTGGTATGTGCGCAGGAGCCGCGCGCGTTTTTGGGCAAAAGGTATGGAGCAGGATAAAATTAACGCCTATATGACGCTGTACACCGCGCTTGTAACTTTTGCGAAGTGCGCCGCGCCTATGGTTCCTTTTATCACTGAAAATATTTACAGAAATTTAGTTTGTTCGATTGACAGTAACTCGCCTGAAAGTGTTCACCTTTGCGATTTTCCGACGGCTGACGAAAACAAAATTGACGCCGAACTTGAAAAGAATATGGACGAAGTTTTAAGAATTGTTGTACTCGGACGCGCCGCTCGTAACGCCGCAAATATTAAAAATCGTCAACCCGTTGCAAATATGTTTGTTAAAGCCGTTGAATTGCCGAAATTTTTTGTTGAAATTATCGAAGACGAACTCAACGTTAAAGCCGTCGAATTTCGCGCAGATATGGAAGAATTTGTTAAATATCAGATTAAACCGAATTTCCGCGTACTCGGTAAAAAAGTCGGCAAGCAAATGGGCGCAGTTCAAAACGCGCTTAAAAATTTGAACGGCGCGGCGGCTAAATCTGAACTTGATAAAACCGGCGAATTGAAATTAAAAATTAACGACGGCGAAATTATTTTGACAAATGAAGACATCGAAATTACAGCCTCTCAGAGCGAAAATTACAGCTGTCAAACTGAAAATGATATTTCTATTGCCTTGTCAACTAAACTAACGCCAGAATTGATTATAGAGGGCTTTGTGCGGGAAATTATCAGCAAGATTCAAACTATGCGCCGTGATTCAAAATTTGAAGTTACTGACAGAATTAAAATTTTCGTTGCCGGTAATAAAAAACTCGCCGAAATTATCAAAAACAATTCTGAAGAAATTCAAAAGGTTGCACTTGCTGACGAAATTATTTTTGATTCAACCTGCGAAAATTCCAAAGATTGGGATATTAACGGCGAAAAAATTTCTCTCGGTGTCACCAAGATAGGGATTAAGGGCTAAGGACTAGGGATTAAGGACTAAGGACTAAGGACTAGGGATTAGGGACTAGGGACTAGGGACTAGGGGCTAGGTGGACGCCCGCCGCACTCCGTTTTTGAAAGAAAAAAGCCGACTTGTTAAATTTTAAAAATTTGTAAAAAAAATACTAGGGATTAGGAATTAGGAAAAAGTGCCGCCGTATTTTTAAAAATAAAAAAATTTTTGGAGGAAAAAAAATTGAAGTGCATTTGTTCACAAAAAGATTTAAAAGAGGCATTAATTGCCGCGTCAAAGGCTCTTCCAACTAAACCACAAACGCCGATTCTTAACAACATTTATTTTTGTGCAACTCAAAACACCCTTGAAATTCAAGCTACAGATTTTTCAACCGGTATAATTGCAAAAATCCCCGCCGAAGTTGAAATTGAAGGCGAAGTTGTAATTCCCGGCAAAAAAATTACTGAAATTATTGGCAAAATGTTTGGAGCAATTATTACACTTTCTACTGAAGAAGAAGAAAATCTTGCTGTAATTAAATCCGGTACAACAACTTTTTCGCTGTACACTTCAGATTCTGAAGAATTTCCAAAAGTTGCAACTCAGGAATATAACCATTCTTTCTACATTAAAAATGAATATCTTAAACAATTAATCGCACGTTCAACTTTCGCAACTGCTAACGATACGACTCGTCCTATTTTTCAAGGTTGTTCAATCACTATCAACGGTTCGGATATAACTTTTGTTGCTACAAATACACACAGATTAATTTTGGCAAAATCTACCATTGAAGATGAAATTCCAGGCGAAAATAAATTAATCGTACACGCAACCGCGCTTAACGACGTTTTGTCAATATTGAATGCTACAAAAGATGAACGCGGCGTTAAAGTTGATTTTTCGGATAAACATATTGCCTTTACCATTAATAATATATTTTTAACTTGCCGCTTGATTGATGGCGAATTTCCGCCGCATGATAAAGTTTTTCCGGCGTCTTGTGCCACTTTCGCCAGTGTTCCAATTAGCAAATTTCTTTCTGAAATGAGTCTCGTTGAAACTGTATCAAGAGAAACTGAATATAATACCGTGCGTTTAAAATTTAATGATGAAGGGCTTGCCCTTGCTGCCGATTCTTACGGTACAGGTAAAGTTCTTGGCAATGTAAACGCTGAAGTTACAGGACCGAATATTGATATTGCCTTTAATCTGCGCTACATTCAAGATTTTTTGAAAATTGCTGAAGACAGTGAAGAAGTTAGAATTGGTATGAATGAGCCGTTAAGCCCCGCAGAATTTCGCTTTCCGGACAAAGAAGATATTATTTACGTTATAACGCCCGTCCGTGTCTGATGAAAATTTCAAAAATATTTTTGAGTGACTTTCGCAATTTCGCCACGCTTGATTTAAATCTTTCTGAATCAATAAATATTTTTCTGGGGCGAAATGCGCAGGGCAAAACTAATATTTTGGAGTCGATAAATTTTGCGTCGCTGGGAACTGCCCGCGTTTCAAAAGATATTGATTTAGTGCGTTGGTCTCAAGATTCCGCGCTAATCAGAATTTCTTTTTCAAAGGCTGACGTTTCGCACGATTTAGCTATTGAAATTCCTGCTGACAGACGGCGGCGCAGAATTTTATTTGACGGCAACTCAATTAAAATGCGGGATTTTATCGGCAAATTAAATTCAGTAATGTTTTCTCCGGAAGATTTATTTATGTTCAAAAATTCGCCAAATTCCCGCAGAAAATTTTTAAATATAATCCTCGCGCAGGCTATACCAATTTATTTTGAGGAATTGGCAACTTACAAGCGATTAATTGAACAGCGAAATAATTTGCTGAAAAAAATCCGGGAAGGGCTGGCGTCGCCTTCAAATTTGGAACTTTGGAACGAACAACTTAGCCACGCCGCCGCAAAAATTCTTGTCAAAAGTATAAAAGCTGTCGAAGATTTAAATATTTTGGCAAGCGATATGCAAAAAAAAATTTCTTCACAGTCTGAAAATCTTTCGCTTAAATATGAAATTCACGATTTAAAAAATGTTGACGCGCCGCAAAATTTTAACGTCGATTATCTTCAGAAATGGTACCACGAAATTTTTAAGGCACGAAATTTTCTTGATATAAAGCGCGGCTCCACAAGTTTTGGTCCACACCTTGACGATTTAAATTTTTTTATCAATGGAAAAGAATTGCGGCTTTACGGCTCGCAAGGGCAACTTCGCACAACCGCGCTTGCCTTGAAACTTTCAGAAATTCAAATGCTGAAAAATTTCGCCGGCGAATATCCAATACTTTTGCTTGATGACGTGATGAGCGAATTGGACGCCGAACGCCGCGCAAAACTTTTAGAATTTCTGCTTACTCAAAAAATCCAAACTTTAATTACTGCAACCGAAAAATCATATTTCCCTGCGCAAAATTACGGGCAAATTTTTTTAGTGGAAAATGGCGAATTAAAACTTGAAACGCAATAATTAAAAAAATTTTGAGGTAAAATTTATAGGATATTTGCAAATAAAAAGTCTTTAATTTTAGGAGGAAAAATTTTGAGTGAGCCGGAAATTGTAAGTGCGGTAATTCAAAAAAATTTGGCTGAAAATCCTAAATTGCGAAAAAAAATCTTACAACAGACGATTTTTAATCGCTGGCAGGAAATTTTTCCAAATTTCGCTGATAAAATTTTTCCGGTAGAAATACAACAAGAAACTTTGATAGTTGATTCAAACGACAACGCCTTCAAAGATATGCTGAAATTCGGCGCGCAAGAATTCGTTCAAAAAATCAACGAAAAAATTTCGCCGGCTTTTCCAATAATTTCAAAAATAAAATTTGGCAAGCGTTTTAATAATCCGCCGCCGTTGCCAAAATTTCCCGCCCAAAAAATCCCCGTCGAAATTGAAGTTGAATTGACGCCCGCCGAAATTGCAGAGTGCGAAAAAAAAGTTTCCATCATTGCTGACGAAAACCGGCGAAAGATTTTACTTGAAACAATTTTAAGCTGTGTAAAAGCCGAAAAAAGAAAAATTCAAAATGGCTGGCACAAATGCAAATTCTGCAACTTACTTTGTCAGCCAAAAGAAATTTTTTGCAATATTTGCGCCGTCAAGGAACTTGAAAAAATGCGTAAAGAAATTCGCCAAATATTTTGCGCCGCGCCGGAAACTTCATTTCAAGAAATTCAAAAAAAAATTATTCAGCAATTCCCACACTTACAAAAAAAATGCACACTTGAAACGATAGAATCTGCGCGAATGGATTTAATTTTACAGCGGGCGGCGAAAATTTCATATACAGATACAAATTCAGACGCAGTGATATTTTTAGTGCAATTAATACGCCAACTGCCGCGCCAAAATTTAACGCCGGAAATTATAAAAAGTACATTAGAAGAATTTAAATTTAATTTTGCAGACTTGCCGCCTTTCCAAAAACTAAACTTTTCAAAACTTAACAACCATAAATTAAAAAAATCCCGTTGAAAAATCTGCAACGGGAAATTTTTTTTACAATTAATTTTTTACTAAATCAAAGGAAATATCAGCCTCAAAAGTCCTGCTCCAAGGGAATTTTACTTGAATATTTTTTAAAGCATAACCACGCGGCAAGCGGATATTTTTTTTAGCAAAGTCAGAAATTAAATCAGTAGCAAGTTTTTCTAAGCCTTCTTGACGTGTACCCAAATTCCAAGCGTTGCCGTCGCCGGGAATTGTCCAAATTAAGCCGTTGTTAATTTTCGTGCGAATATTCGCTTGATACACCCATTCATCAAGATAGCGCGTCAGTAACAGTGAATAAATATCTTCGTCGTCCATATAATTTGTAAGAACGCCCGCGCCAATTAAAAATCCAGAACTGTTAGTTGCCGTATTCCAGCCGCTGTAGGAGCGAATTTGGAATTGAATTTTTTCATTTCTCAAACGTTTCATCAGCGCGTTATCAGAGCCGTTTGACGTTGAAATATCGACAACGCCGACGGGATAATTATTTTTCACGTAGCCTTTCAACATTTTCATATAAGAACCAATTCCGGTATGTGGTTTAGGTTTATTTTTTTTGCTGTCAGCATTAATAGTTTTGCCGTTTGGAAAAGTATTAATCGCCAAAACTAAATCAGCATTTTCAGGATTTGGAACACGAACGCCGCCAATAGAAAGTATTGCGCCCTCAAGTGATTCACTGATTTTTTCGTTGCTGAAAGTTGGAACAGTTTCGCCGCCCTTGCCGTCATTGTAGCTGATAGAAATTAAAGGGACGTGGTGTAAATCGTTGTTTATGGCGCGGGAAAGCATCAGCATACCTAATTCATCTGCGCCGGACATAACTTGAAATTTTTCTTTACCGAGCGGGTTGCCGTATTCAGTCAAATGGCGGCTTTCCAAATGAGTTTGTGAAAAAATTGCACTGTCGTCACAACCTACCAAAAAATATTGGAAGGCGTCAGATTTTGTTAAATCGACAAAATATTTATTGGCGTTGTAATTTTTGGCGCGGCGTCCGAGCCAATCTGTAAGCGCGTATCTGGGAATTGATTTTTCAAGTTTTGTCATTGTATTTTTTTCAGTTTCAGAAAGTTTTTCAGTTTCAGATTTATCTTTAAGTACGGTGTAGTTAAAAATTTTTTCGGCGTAAGTTTTGTAATATTCCGGTTCAGTATTTGAAGTTGCACTGGCGGAGCGCGGCGTCCTCATTATTGTTGCAAAGGCGTAAATTGGCAAATTGGGATTTTCATTATGAAAAGTTTCAAAATTTTTGGCGCGTTCCAAAATTTCTTCAGGCGATAAATCGTGTTGACGGGAGCCGACCAAACTTCCATATAACATTGCGTCAGTTGAAATTACGGCGGCGTTTGCATTAAGTGCATTTTCATTTAACCAATTCCAAAGTTCATCGGGCTTGCCGAAATTTTCAGGTTTTGCGCCTGTTCCCAAAAAATTTTCCGGCGGTACTAAAACTTCATAGCCGAGCCGCTCTGCAACTTCGATTGTTTGCATTAAATTTACCGGGCGATTATCAATCGGTATGTAAATTATTTTTTTGCCGTTGCCAATATTTTCAGCAAAAGTTACGGCGGTTGAAAAAATCATTATACTTAAAATTAAAAAAAATATTTTTCTCAAAATTTAATCCACTCCAATATTATAAAGATTTTCGGCATTTTCAGTTGTATATTTTGCAACAGTTTCAAGAGTTTCATTGCGAATTTCGGCAATTTTTTTAGCCACGTCAACAACAAAACTTGGTTCATTGCGCTTGCCGCGGTTAGGTACGGGCGCAAGATACGGCGCGTCAGTTTCAATTAACAACATTTCCTGCGGCGCGGCTTTTACAATTTCCGGAAGTTTTGCAGAATTTTTGAAAGTTAAAGGACCGTCAAAGCCGGTAAGCCAGCCCATTTTCCAAATTTCCCGCGCCATTTCAAGACTTCCCGAATAACAATGCATTACTCCGCGCAAATTTTTTCCTTCAGATTTTAAAATTTTCAGCGCGTCCCCATGCGCCTCGCGTTCGTGTATGCAAACGGGTAAATTTAATTGCCGCGCTATTTCCAACTGTTCAATAAAAATTTTTTGTTGTTGCAAGCGTTTTTCTGAATCTTTTTCCCAATAATAATCAAGTCCAATTTCGCCAATAGCCACGACTTTTTTATTTTTGGCAAGTTCAAAAATTTTTTCGGCAGAATTTTTATTGAAGTCAGCAATTTCTTCAGGATGAACGCCGACGCCCGCAAACATTCCAACAAATTTTTCTGCCAATTCAACAACGGCGGCTGAACTTTTCAAAGTATCGCCGAAATTTATAATTCGATTGACTCCGGAATTTTTGGCGCGTTCAAAAACTTCAATTAAATCCCCAGAAAATTTTTCGTCATTCAAATGGCAATGAGTATCTACAAAATTCAAATCTGCGCGACCTCCTATAATTTTTTATACATTATAAAGAAGGCGGCAAATTTTGGCAACGCAAAAATTTTCTTGACGCTTTTAAAAATCTGTGATAATATTTGCGGCGTTAAACGTGGCGCCTTCGTCAAGTGGTTAAGACACCGCCCTCTCACGGCGGGTTCAAGGGTTCGAATCCCTTAGGCGTCACCATTTTTTTTGCCCAAATTTCACGGCGGGTAGCAAACGCTCTTACTCATCGCCTTTGCAGGGTTCAAATCCCGCTAGCGTCACCATTTTTTTTGCCCAAATTTCACGGCGGGAGCAAACGCTCCGACTTGTCGCCTTTGCAGGGATTAGACAAGTCGGCATTTTAAAACGCCTAGCAAAGAAAGAATCCTTCGCCCGCCTGCGTTTTTCGCGTCAAACAAAAAGTAGTTTAAAGTTTCAGCCGCGTTTTCTCACGTTACCGCAATTTAAAGTCCCAAGCAAAAACGAAGTGCGGCGGGCGTCTTTTGCATAATCTTCCATTTGTAAACATACTCTAGGCGTCACCATTTTTTTGCCCAAATTTCACGGCGGGAGCAAACGCGCGCAAATTTTCTTACATATGCTAGACATCAGTTTTGATTAGGAAATTTTTTGAGAATACATTTTCAGCAACTCCACCACAATTTCTAATTCCGTCATTTTTGCACTAAAACCATAAGCCGCCTCCACAGCCGCGTTATTTGCCCTGTGAGCGGCTTTTAAACTTTTAGGCATAGTTAATGGGTCATACAAGTCAGCAAGTGTAGAATCCGGAAAATCTGCGCGAATATCAAGAATTTTTTGAGCGGTTGTTTCAATCGCTCTTTTTTGTTTTTCCGTAGGCTGACAAAAGGGAAATGTGTTGTAAACTGTTTGAACGCCATAGCTAAAATCACTTTTCAAACGCCCTGCAACTGTTTTCACCCACGCCATATGAACATTTGAAGTTAAGACGCCGAACAAATATAAATCCCCGTTCGGTATTACCAGCGACTTGTTATTTGCCACTATTCCTGCCGCTATAAATCCAAATGGAATGTACAGCCGGTTTTCTGATGAAACCATTGGAACAAAAATTGCGGGCGCGTCTACAAATCTGTCTTCGGCAAAGAACGTTGGTGTTTCTGCGCGTCGCCGCGTCTGTTCCTTCTTGCTTGCCAATCTAAAATCACGAACATTTTTTACCCTGTCATAAATTGGCGGGATTTTTTTTATTTCTGCGGGCGTTGCATCTTTCAACCAAAGGCAATATCGAATTTTGCCGTTTATAAATTCTTCACTTCCCATATATTGCCGAATAAATTTTTCAGCGTCAGGATATTTTTTCAAAAGTTCATCACGTTCAGCAGGAGACAAAATTAAATTTCCGCCGTCTGTCGGACAACTTCCAACAATCATTGGCGGCACTGGGTACAAAGATTTACTGCGTGGCTCTACAATTACATTCGGCGCGTCAAGCAAATAGGCGTTGATATTCGACACTTCTATTTTTTCGCCGTCAACAAAAATAAATTTTGGCAAGCCTTCAACCTGCGAAAGTGAAATAATGACTACGTGTACCGCCGCCGAATCTTCTGTTTCACTCGTCCATTTAAAAGTCCTGTGAGCAAAATCTATGTGAACGTCTTTTCCAAAAATGTACTTCCACAGCGGCGGAATTGCAATGCCTTGACAGATTGAATTTGTGCTGACGAACGCACAGCGAATTTGACTTCCTGCGATAAAATCTACCGCCTTTTTGTACCAACACGCCACGTAATCCAAATTCCCGTAACCTTTCACGCCTTCAAATATTTTTGCCATATCTGCTTTTTGTTCCCGCGTCTGAAAACTTTTGCCGACAAAGGGCGGGTTGCTTATGATGTAGCTACATTCTGCCGCTGAAATTATTTCCTGCCAATCTATTTTTAAGGCGTTCCCTTCGTGTATGTTGCTGTAACTTTTGAGAGGAAAAACTTCCAATGGCTTATGGATTATTTCCGCCGTTTCTTTTAGCATTTGCAGTTCACTAATCCAGAGCGCGGTTTTCGCCACTGCTACTGCAAAGTCGTCTATTTCCACGCCGTAAAACTGCTGTATTGACACTTTCACGGGATTTACAAATTCTCCAAGCAAAATTTGGTTGCCTATCAACTCGCGCAGGACTTCATTTTCAAGACGGCGCAGGCTGATGAACGATTCTGTTAAAAAGTTTCCACTTCCGCAAGCAGGGTCGAAAAATTTTAACTGCGAAAGTTTATTTTGAAATTCCAATAATTTTTTCTTGCCTTTGACATTTTTAAATTCAGCTTTCAATTCTTCCAAGAAAAGCGGGTCTATTACTTTGTGAATATTTGTCGGCGAAGTATAATGCATCCCTCCTGCTCGGCGATATTTGACATTGATTGTCGATTCAAAAACCGCGCCAAAAATCGTTGGGCTTATGTCCTTCCATTTGAAGTTGCAGATTTCATTCACCAAGATATTTCTCGTTGCCTCTGAGATTCTCGGTA
>FLNY01002332.1_pt1 | contig 45074 bp, 42 predicted proteins | sample 1140381 | NCBI WGS metagenome assembly FLNY01 (sample SAMEA3878172, study PRJEB12797) | bioreactor metagenome | biome: Moose rumen | place: Sweden | collected 2011-10
CTGCGCCCACCGCGGCGAGCGACACCCAAACCGAAGTTTTGAGGGTGAGGATGAAGAGCGCCACAGCCAGCAGTATGATAACCAGGAACCAGCCCGAGAGCCCCTCACGGAACAGCGGGAACAGGAAGCCCACGTACACCAGGGCGGAGCCGGTCTCGCTTTCGGCCACGATGGCCAGCATCGGCACGCCTATTATGAGAGCCACCCTGAGGAAGTCGCGCCTGTTGGAGATGCTGAACGCGGCGCGCCCCATGAAGGTGGCCAGCACCAGCGAGGTGGTGATTTTGGATATCTCCGCCGGCTGGAAACTCACGGCCCCGAAGCGGAACCACGAGTGCGAACCCTTCACTTCCGCCCCGACGAAGATGACGGCCACCAGCAGCACCACCACGAAGAAATAGGCGGGCCCGGAGATGACCTCCCACAGCCGCGGGCTCAGGGCGAACAGGATCACCGCCGCAAGCGCAAAGGCCGACAGTATCCACACGAACTGCTTTCCGCTCCTGCAGTTCCAGTCGAAGATGCTCGACGGCTCGCTGGAATGGATTGAGGCATAGATGTTTATCCAGCCGATGAAGACCAGCAGCAGGTAGTACGTCACCAGCCGCCAGTCAACGGTGTTCCTGAGACCTCTGTCAATTTGCCGGGACATCTATGAAATGCGTCTGAATCATCCTTTCTTCCAGTTCGGGCCGGGAGACTTGGCCGGTGAGATATTTTTCGACGAGCAGCGAGGCGATCGGGCAGGCATACGAACCGCCCCAGCCGGCGCCCTCGATGTAGCCGACCACGGCGATTTTCGGGTCGTCCTTGGGGGCGAAGCAGATGAACACGGAGTTGTCGGCCCCGTGCGGGTTCTGCGCCGTGCCGGTTTTCCCGCAGATGTCCAGCCCGGGCACGCTCGCCATGCTGGCGGTGCCGCCGTTCCCCCATCCGCCGTTCACGGCCAGCCACATTCCCGGGATGACCTTCGAGAACTGCGAGGTGTCCACGAGGGTGTAGTGCTTCTCGCTGTATTCCGTCTGCGTGGAGTCCCTTACGATATGGGGAATCCTGTACCAGCCGCGGTTGGCCACGATGGCGGCCAGATTGGCAATCTGCAGGGGCGTGGCGCCGATTTCGCCCTGGCCGATGGAGAGCGATACCACATTGCTGAAGCGCCAGCGGCCCTTGCCGTAGTATTTGTCGTAGAACTTCGAGGTGGGGATGTTCCCGCCCAGCTCCGCCGGGAAGTCGCTGCCCAGCTTTTCCCCGAATCCGAAACTCAGTACATATTCGCGCCACCTGTCGAAGGCGTCGTCCACCGAAGTGTACTTCTTGTTTTCGAGCAGGTTGCGGAGCACGTAGCAGAAGTAGGCGTTGCAGCTCATCATCACCGCCTCGGTGAGATTGATGGGGGAACGGTGGTTGTGGCAGCCCAGCTTGCGGCTGGTGGTGTAGTAGTAGCCCTGACTGCAGGAATATTCGTAATGCGGCTCCAGAACCCCCTCCTGCAGGCCTATGAGGCCGTTTATGAGCTTGAATACCGAACCCGGCGGATAGGAGGCCTGCACGGTACGGTTGAACATGGGCTTGTTCGGGTCGGTCACCAGGCGGCCGTAGTGGCTGCGGATGTCCGACAGTACGTCCACGTCTATTCCGGGGCTGGACACCATGGCCAGGATTTCCCCCGAGGAGGGCTCGATGGCTATCAGCGACCCCTTCTTTCCGGTCATGAGCTCCTGACCGTACTGCTGCAGGGGGGCGTCGATGGTGGTGGTGATGTTCTTTCCGGGAACGGCAGGCTTGTCGTACTCGCCGTCGGCGTAGGAATTCTGCCTGCGGTTGCGGGAGTCGCGCAGGAAGATATGGTAGCCTTTCGAGCCGCGGAGGTCCTTTTCGCGCGCGGCCTCGAGGCCCGTCTTGCCTATGTAGTCGCCGCTCCGGTACACGTCGGGCTCCTTTTCGATGTCGGCAGCGTCAACTTCGTTCACGTAGCCGAGCAGGTTGCCTCCGGCGTTGAAGGGATACACCCGCACGCTGCGCACCTGCCCGCGGAAGCCGGGATACTCGTACTGAGTCTCCGCGAACCGGAGGTACTGCTCCACCGAAAGCTGCTTGACGAAGGTGAGCGTCTGGTAGCCTATGCGGGAACGGTACTTCCTGTAATAAGCCATGCGCTCGTTCACGAAGGAGGTGTCGACTCCGAGCGCCTCCGCGAGCGCCAGGGTGTCGAAGGCCTTCACCTCGCGCGGAGTGACGAGGATGTCGTACGACACCCTGTTGCCCACCAGCTCGAGACCGTTGCGGTCGTAGATGATGCCGCGCGGCGCATACACCGTCTCGTACACCATGGAGTTGTTGGTGGCGTCGCGCTTATAGCTGCTGTCCACTATCTGGATGTAGAAGATGCGTCCGAGCAGGATGGCGATGACGGCCCACAGCCCGATGATGAGAATCTTCGAACGGTTGTTTACTTCCATCTCACGCCCTCCTCGCCCGCAAGCAGCCGCCCCAGAGGTATCTCCACGATGCAGGAGCAGAGGGTGGAGAGCAGCCAGCGTATGGTGTTGAATCCGATTGACCGTGTGCCCGCGGCATCCACCCAGACGAAAATCGCAAAGTAGATGGCGGTGAAGATGACTATGGTCAGGGCGATCTTGGGCATGCCCTGCTTCTGCACGCTGACGCTTTCGCCGCGGGAGAAGACTTCGCCGCCGAACACGAGCGAGAGCAGCTGCTTCCGCAGGAAGGCCACCGGCAGGAGCGGAATCACGCTCAGCCCCAGCACCCCGTGGGTGAAGAAGTCGGTGGCGAAGCCGGTCGCGAAAGCGATGAGCATCACGCCCGCGACGCTCAGGTTCATGGGCAGGCTGAAGACCAGCAGCGGCAGTATGCAGATTACGACGTACTGCCCCAGGTTCAGGAAGTTCCCAAGCAAGACCTGCAGGATGACAAGCAGCGCGTAGACCAGCCAGTAACGGGATCTCATTTCTCGGCGGCCCCTCCTTCAAGCCTTTCTATCTGTTTCCTGTCGCGGTTTTCCACGATGGTCACGTAGCGCAGGGCGCTGAAATCCAGGAAAAGTTCCACTTCCGCCTCGTTCACGGCGCCGTCCACCTCCCGCATCCGGCCGGTGACTCCCAGGGGAATGTCGGGCGGGAAGATGCTGGAGAAGCCGCTGGTCCAGACGGTGTCGCCAGGAGCCACCTCCAGATGGGTTGGAAGGTCTTTCAGAACGGCCAGGTTGCTGCGCTTTCCGCTCCATTCCAGGGGCGCCACGGTGCCGGTGTGGCCGATGCGGGCGCTCACGCTCGTGAGGACGTTCTGCAGGGTGATGCCATAGCAGAAGTTTTCGTCGACCGAGTTTACTACGCCAACCACCCCGTTCGCCGCGATTATGCCGCTGTGCACTTCTATGCCGTCGGCGCGGCCCTTGTCGAGGATGACGTAGTTGTGCTGGGTGTTGCGGCTCATCTTCACGATGGTGGCGGGGATGTAGCGGTACGAGCCGGTGACAGTGTCGGCGATGGCGCCTTCCCTGGCGGCGAAGCTCAGGCCCTCGTAGTGGCGCAGGGCTTCGGCCATCCGGGTGTTCTCCTCGGCCAGGGTGCGGTTTTCCTCGCCCAGGGAGAAGTATCCCCGGATGTTCTCGCCCCAGCGCCAGATGGTCCCGAGGGTGCGGTGCGACGCGCGGGTGATCCAGATGTCCTGGAGCCCTCCGGTGCCTGTGAGGCAAAGACACGCGGCAACCTCCAGCAAAATGAAGATTACCGCGTTGAGGATACCGTTCTGCCCCTTTGCGCCCATGAGCTAGCGCATGAGGAAAGGATAGTGGTCGGTGTTTTTGAGGGCCATGCAGGTGCCGCGTGCGACAGCGTGCAGGGGGTCGTCGGCCACGTGGAACTGGATGTTGACCTTGTCGGTCAGACGCTTGTCCAGGCCCCTCAGGAGGGCGCCGCCCCCGCTGAGGAAGATGCCGTTCTCCACGATGTCGGCGTAAAGCTCAGGCGGGGTGAGTTCCAGCACGTGCAGGATGGAGGTCTCGATCTTGGCGATGCTCTTGTCGAGGCAGTGGGCGATTTCTTCGTGGGTGATGGTGGCCTCGACGGGGTGGGCGGTCATGAGGTTGGGACCGCGGACCACGTAGGGCTCGGGGGCGACGTCGAGGTCGGGAATCACAGCGCCCACCGCGAGCTTGATTTTTTCGGCGGTGATTTCGCCCACCTTGATGTTGTGCTGCTGGCGCAGGTAGTACTGGATGTCGCTGGTGAAGACGTCGCCGGCGGTGCGGATGCTCTCCTGGAGCACCAGTCCGCCGAGGGAGATGACGGCTATCTCGGTGGTGCCGCCGCCTATGTCGACCACCATGCTTCCCTTGGGCTCGAGCACCCCGAGGCCTATGCCGAGCGCGGCCGCCATAGGCTCGTATACCAGGTAGACGTCGCGCCCGCCGGCATGCTCGGTGGAGTCGCGCACAGCCCTTATTTCAACTTCGGTGGAGCCGGAGGGGATGCCTACGACCACCTTGAGGTTGGGGGTGAAAAGGCTGCGGTGCTTGCTGTTCACCTGCTTGATGAAGCCCTTTATCATCATTTCGGCGGCGTTGAAGTCGGCGATGACGCCGTCCCTCAGGGGGCGGATGGTTTTTATGCCGGGATTGCTGCGCTCATGCATGAGCTTGGCCTGCCCCCCGATTGCGATGCACTTGCCGGAATTGTTGTCTATTGCCACGATGCTGGGTTCGTCCAGCACGATGTCGTCATTCTGGTAGATGACGGTGTTGGCCGTTCCGAGGTCGATTGCCAGTTCTTGGTTCAGGAAAGAAAATGCCATTTTTTTACATTCAGGTTTAAGTAGACAAAATTAGTGAATTTTAGTTAAATTTGCCATATCTTCATGGAAAGAAAAACATACATAATCACAGTCGCCGGCGGGAGCGGCTCCAGAATGGGTTCGGATACCCCCAAGCAGTTCCTTCCCCTCGGCGGCGTGCCCATACTCCAGCGCACCGTCGAGCGTTTCGCGGAGGCCGTCCCCGGCGCGAAGTTCATTACGGTGCTCCCCGCCGGCCACGTGCAGGAGTGGAAAGACCTGTGCCTCCGGCACTGCCTCAACGTGCCGCAGATCATCGTGGAAGGCGGTATGACCCGTTTCCATTCCGTGCAGAACGCGCTCCGGAAAGTGCCCGACGGCGCGATCGCGGTGATCCAGGACGGGGTGCGGCCGCTGGTTTCGGTTTCCCTCATCCGGGAGATGCTTTCCAGGATGGGCGGAGTGCGCGCGCTCATCCCGGTGGTCCCCGTCACCGACACCCTCAAGAACGTCGACCCTTCGGGGCCCGACCCCGACCGTTCCCGGGTGGTGGCCGCCCAGACTCCCCAGATTTTCCTGAGCGAAGACATCAGGGCCGCCTACACCCAGGCTTTCTCCTTGTCGTTCACCGACGACGCCTCCGTGGCAAAGGCATACAAAATTCCCCTCTCCTACATCGAAGGAGAGAGGAACAACATCAAAATCACCACGCCCGAAGACCTGGTGCTGGCTGAATCACTTGTCTGACGGCGTGGAGTCCTTCACCCAAACCTGGCGCTCGAAGGCTTCTTCGAGCGAGAGCATGGTGTCGGTGGACTGGACGTAGGGAAGGGTGAGGATGGAGTTCATCATCACGTTCATCAGGTGGCTGTTTTCCCTGCAGTACATCTTTACGAGCATGGTGGCCTTGCCGGTCACGAAGTGGCACTCGACCACTTCGGGAATCTGCTTGAGGGCCGCGATGAGTTCGGGAATCTTGTTGGTTTCGGTGACCACGATGCTCACGAAGGCGCACACGTTGAGCCCCAGGGCGGCCGGTTTTACGAGCAGGCGGGAGCCGGTGATGACTCCGTTCTTCTGGAGTTTGCTGACTCTCTGGTGGATGGCGGCTCCGGACACGCCGCACTCCCTCGCAATTTCGAGGAAAGGCATGCGGGCGTCGTTGATTAGGAAGTAGAGTATCTTCCTGTCGATTTCGTCAATCTCGTATTTCATCGTCATTTCTTTTTGTTGTATTTGCCGTATCTGCCGCCGCGCGACGTGGGTTTGCCCTCCTCGATGATACGCTTGCAGTCTTCCTCGGTGAGGGATGAGGCGTCGGTGCCCTTGGGAATGCGGAAGTTTTCGCCGCCGCGCTTGATGTAGGGGCCGTAACGGCCGCTGAGCACCTGGATGCCGGAGTCCTGGAACTCGGCAATTATGCTGCCGGTGACGGTCTTGTCCTTCTGCTCGGCAAGGAGTTCCTCGCATTCGGTCAGGGTTATCTTGAGGGGGTCTTTCCCGCGCGGGAGGGAGAAGTTGCGCCCGTTCCACTTGATGTACGGGCCGAAGCGGCCTTTCATGGCCACGACATCAGACCCTTCGTACTCGCCCACCGTGCGGGGCAGCTCGAAGAGCTTGAGGGCTTCGGGGAGGGTAATGGTCTCGATGAGCTGGCCTGCCGCGAGGCTGGCGTACTGCCTGTTCTCGCCTTCGCCCTTCTGCACGTAGGCGCCGTACTGGCCGTAGCGGGCCACGACGGGATCGCCGGTGGACGGGTCGGTGCCGAGCGACCTTTCCACGTGGCTGAAGCGGCCGTCGTGCAGGTCGGTATCAACCAGCTTGTGGAACGGGCCGTAGAAGTCGGCAATCACGCCTTCCCACGCCAGTTTCCCTTCGGCTATCTTGTCGAAGTCCTTCTCCACGTTGGCGGTGAAGCCGTAGTCGAGGATTTCGGGGAAGTGCTCCACCAGGTAGTCGGTGACTATTATGCCCACCTCCTGCGGGAGCAGCTTGCCGCGCTCCTCGCCTATGGTTTCGTTCTTTGTGGATTCGGTCACGATGTCGCCCCTGAGGGTGAGGTTGGTCACCTGCACCTTCTCTCCGTCCTTGCCGCCGCGGGTGATGTAGCCGCGCCCGGTGGTAAGGGTGGTGATGGTGGGGGCGTAGGTACTCGGGCGGCCTATGCCCAGCTCTTCCAGCTTCTTCACCAGGGTGGCCTCGGAATAGCGCATCGGGGGCCTGGTGAACTTGCATTCCGCCTTTATCGTCCCTTCCTTCACTATTTCGCCGGGAGCGACCTCCGGGAGAATCACGGCGAGTCCGTCGTCGATCTGGGTGTCGTCGTCGGAGCCTTCCATGTAGAGCTTTAGGAAACCGTCGAAGATCACCTGGGACGCTTCGATGGCGTAAGTTTCGGAGCACTTGCTGCAGGAGACGGTGATTGCGGTGTTGAGCACCTTCGCCTCGGCCATCTGGGAGGCGACTGTGCGCTTCCAGATGAGGTTGTAGAGCTTTTTCTCCTGGGCCGTGCCCTCGATGTCGGTGTTCTCGATGAAGGTGGGACGTATGGCCTCGTGGGCTTCCTGGGCGCCCTTGGTGTGGGTCTTGTACTGCCTCGGATGGGAATATTCGTCTCCGAACTGCCCGGTGATGAATTTCTTGGAGGTGCTCAGGGCGAGCGACGAGAGGTTGGTGGAGTCGGTTCTCATGTAGGTGATGAGACCGCGCTCGTACAGGCTCTGCGCCACCCTCATGGTGACGCTCACGGGCAGATGCAGCTTGCGCGAGGCTTCCTGCTGGAGGGTGGAGGTGGTGAAGGGGGGCGCGGGGTAGCGCGCTCCTTCTTTCTTGTCCACTGCCGACACGCTGTAGGTGGCGCCGACGCTGCCTTCCAGGAACCTGCGGGCTTCGCCGAGGCTCTTGAAGGTCTTGTTCAGCACACCCTTGGCGGTGGTGCCATTGATGTCGAAGCTGCCTTCCACGCGGTAGTATCCTTCCGGTTTGAAGGCCATGATTTCCCTTTCCCTGTCCACGACCAGGCGCAGGGCCACGCTCTGCACGCGCCCGGCGGAGAGTCCGCGGTTGATCTTCTTCCAGAGTATGGGCGAGAGTTCGAAGCCCACCAGACGGTCGAGCACGCGTCGGGCCTGCTGGGCGTTGACGAGGTTCATGTCGAGCTCGCGGGGGGCCTTGACGGCGTTGAGTATGGCGTCTTTCGTGATTTCATGGAAGACTATCCTGCGGGTTTTCCCGGCGGGCAGGCCGAGCGTATCCACGAGGTGCCACGAGATGGCCTCCCCCTCGCGGTCCTCATCGGAAGCGAGCCAGACGACGTCCGCCTTGTCGGACAGTTTTTTGAGGTCGGCGACGACCTTCTTCTTGTCGTCGGGGATTACGTATTCGGGTTTGAAACCGTGCTCAACGTCGATGCTGAGCTGTTTTTCCTGCAGGTCGCGGATATGGCCGAAACTGGGTTTCACCACATATCCCTCACCGAGGAATTTCTGAATCGTCCTTGCCTTTGCAGGAGACTCCACAATCACTAAATTCTCACTCATACCTTTATTCTACTTTCGCAAGTCCTTTTCGCCGTCCTGCCTGTTCCTGCGGCAGTTTTTCAGGTGTAAAGGCCCTCGCACTTTTTTATTATCCACGTTACCCCATCCCTAAATCCCTTCCCTCGGGGAAGGGACTTTGTCGCCTTTCAGGCTCCGGAAAGGGGTTGTTCCGCATTTGCGAAGCTTGTGTACCTTTATTTCAAATCCTTTAATAAAAAACCATTCAGACTGCAAAGTAAAGCACAAACTTGCAATTTTTCAAAAATTAGTGAAAAAATGCTTACTTTTGTGGATACATCGCATATGACATGAAAGATTCGACACGCAAGAATATAACCAAGTGGTTCTGGATAATTCTCACGGCTCCGTTCGTGATAGTCCTGTTCCTGCTTCTCATAGTGGGCGTCTTCGCAAAGATCCCTTCCTTCGAGGAGCTGGAGCACCCCGACAGCAAGCTGGCCACCCAGGTCATCTCCGACGAAGGGAGCGTCCTCACCACCTTCCACATCGAAAACCGCACCTTCGTCAGCTACGACGAACTCTCGCCCTTCCTGGTGCAGGCCACCGTCTCCACCGAGGACGCCCGCTTCTACAGGCACTCCGGCATCGACGTTCGCGGCCTTGCGCGCGTGTTCTTCAAAACCCTGCTCATGCGCGACTCTTCCCAGGGCGGCGGATCCACCATCACCCAGCAGCTCGCCAAGAGCCTCTACCCGCGAAGCGAGGTGAACAGCAAGATCCCCGGGGCGAAGCAGGTCGTGATGGTCTGGAACAAGTTCAGGGAGTGGATAACCGCCGTAAAGCTTGAGCGCAACTACACCAAGGAAGAGATAGTGGACATGTACCTCAACTCCGTCTTCTTCGGCAGCAGCGCCTACGGCATCAGGGCGGCCAGCGAAACCTTCTTCGCCAAGCTGCCGTCGGAAGTGACGGTCGAGGAGGCGGCCACGCTCATCGGCATGGTGAACAAGCCCACCCGCTACAACCCCGCCATCAACCCCGACAAGGCCCTCACGCGCCGCAACTTCGTGCTGGGGCGCATGGTGCAGAACAAGTATCTGCCCAAGAAGCAGCTGGATTCCCTGCAGGCCATCCCCATCACGCTCAATTATCAGGTACAGGACCACAACGCCGGGCTGGCACCCTATTTCAGGGACATGCTGCGCCGCGACATGAACGCCCAGAAGCCCCGCCGCTCCGATTACCAGTACCCCGAAGACTTCACGGCCGACTCCCTCCGCTGGCGCGACGATGAAATCTACGGCTGGCTCGAGAAGAACAAGAAGGCCAACGGCGAAAAGTACGACCTCGACCGGGACGGCCTCCGTATCTACACCACCATCAACGCCAACATGCAGAAATACGCCGAGGAGGCCGTGGTCGAATGGCTCGGGGGCAATCTGCAGAAGGCTTTCGACAGGGAGCTGCCCACGAAGCGCCACCCGCCGTTCGCCAGCAACACCGAGGACGCCGTGCGCGAGCGCATCATGAGCAACGCCCGCCGCTGGTCCGACCGCTACCGCCTGCAGCGCAAGGCCGGCAAGACCGAGGACGAAATCCTGTCTCAGTTCTCGCAGCCTGTCAAAATGCGCGTATTTGCCTGGAACAAAAACGGTTACATCGACACCACCATGACCCCGGACGACAGTATCCGCTACTACAAGGGCCTGCTTCGCTGCGGCTTCGTGGCCATGGAGCCGGGTACCGGATACGTCAAGGCCTACGTGGGCGGCCCGAACTACCGCTACTTCAAGTACGACAACGTCTCCCAGGCCAAGCGCCAGGTGGGATCCACCATAAAGCCCTTCCTCTACACCCTCGCCATGCAGGAGGGCATGACCCCCTGCGACCAGGTCATCGACATGCCGCAGAGCTTCCTCGCCGGCGACGGTTCCCAGTGGACCCCGCGTTCCACCGACAAGCCCGAATGGATAGGCAAGACGGTCACGCTCAAATGGGGCCTGACGCACTCGTCCAACAACATTTCGGCCTACCTCATGAAGCAGTTCGGCCCGCATGCTATGGCCGAAATGATGCACAAGATGGGCATCCACAGCCATCTCGACGAAGTGTACGCCCTTTGCGTGGGCCCGGCCGACCTGTCGCCCTACGAGATGGTCTCGGCCTACAACACCTTCCCCTCCAAGGGCGTGTACATCACACCCATGTACGTGACGCGCATCGAGGACAGCGAGGGCAACGTGATTTCCGAAATGGTGAGTCACCGTCGCGAGGCCATAGGCGAAAAGACGGCGTATCTGATGGTGAACCTCATGGAGGGCGTGGTGAACAACGGCACCGGCTCGCGCCTGCGCTCCGTCTACGGGCTCAAGGGCGAGATAGGCGGCAAGACCGGCACCACCAACGACAACTCCGACGGCTGGTTCATAGGCTACACTCCTTCCATCACCGCGGGCGTGTGGGTAGGCGGCGAGGACAGGCAGGTGCACTTCAACTCCATCGCCCTGGGCGGCGGCTCCAACATGGCGCTCCCGATTTGGGGCATCTGGATGAAAAAGTGCCTGAAAGACGGCACGGTGGGCATCAGCGAGAACGACAGTTTCACCGCGCCCCCCGGCGTTTCCATCAACCTCGGCTGCACCGGCGGCGAAACCGAGGATGCCACGGAAACCACTGAAACACAAGAGGATTATTATTTCGAGTAGATATGTACAAGACGATAGCTGTGATGTATGGAAGCGATTCCTCCGAATGGGAGATCGCTTGCCGCAGCGGCGAATTCACCGCATCCCGCCTCGACGGGGACAAGTACGACGTATACGAGATATTCGCCCGTTTCGGACGCTGGCAGCTCGTGGCCTACAAGAACAAGGACGCCATGAAGGTCACTTTTCCCGAAGGTTCCAGGCCCGAGATCGACAAGACCGACTTCAGCGTTACCGTGCTCGGTGAAAAGGTCAAGTTCGACTACGTGTACATCATGCAGCACGGTGCCCCGGGCGAGAGCGGCCAGCTCCAGGGCTACTTCGAGATGCTGGGCATCCCGTTCAGCACCTGCTCGTCGGCCGTGTCGGCGATAGCCTTCGACAAATACGCCTGCAAGAGCTACATCCGCGACCTTGGCCTGGTGAAGTGCGCCCCCGACGCCCTCGTGCGCAAGGGTTCCGACATCTCTAAATGCGCCGCCGAGGCCTCGCGCAAGCTCCGCTTCCCCGTCTTCGTGAAACCCACCATCGGGGGATCCAGCTTCGGGGTGTCGCTGGTCAGGCAGCCGTCCGAGCTGGTGACCGCCATCAACTACGGCTTCTCCGAAGGGCCGGTCGTCCTGATTGAAGAGGCCGTGAACGGGCGCGAGTTCACCTGCGCGGCCTACTCCACATCCGGGGAGGTCAAGACCCTGCCCATCATCGAGATAATCACCGACAACGAGTATTTCGACTACGACGCCAAGTACAACGGCCGCAGCCGCGAGGTCTGTCCGGCCGAGGCTTCCGACGACATAGTGCGCCTGGTGCAGAGCACCACGTCGCTCATCTATTCCAACCTGGGCTGCGCCGGTCTCGTGCGCATGGACTACATCCTCGCCGAAGACGGGCTTTACTTCCTGGAAGTCAACACCATACCGGGCATGACGAGCGCTTCGCTGGTGCCCAAGATGGTGCGCGCCGCGGGGCTCGACCTCACCGATTGGCTGAGCGACATAATCGAGAACGGCTGATGCTCTTGTCCGATTTCATCCGCGAAAGCGCCGCGGCCCTTACGTCCGTATATCCCGAGCCCGAGGCCCGAAGCATGGTCATGGTGCTGTGCGAAGACAGGCTCGGCGTAATGCCCTATACCCATATCATCGAGCCTGTTACGGAAATTCCGGAGGACATGCTCCCGCTTCTCCGGGAAGACATGGATCGCATGCTTGCGGCCGAGCCCCTGCAATATGTCCTCGGGTATTCCGATTTCTGCGGCAGGAATTTCAACGTCGATTCCCGGGCGCTCATTCCCCGCGCCGAAACCGAGCTGCTGGCGCAGACGGCCGAAGGGCTGGTGTCCGAAACGGCCGATTACCGGAAGCTGAACGTGCTCGACCTGTGCACCGGCTGCGGATGCATAGCCTGGACCCTGGCGCTCGACCTTCCGGGAGCCCGTGTGGTCGCCACCGACCTGTCGGAAGACGCCCTTGCGCTGGCAGCGAGCCAGCCGTTCAGCGTTCGGCGTCCGGCCGCCGCCCCGCTGTTCGTGAAGGCGGACGTGCTGGACGTGGATGCCACCGTGGCGGCTTTCAGGGCCGGAAATCCTTCGGCGGAGTGCGGGCTGCTCACGGGCAATCCGCCCTATGTGATGGTTTCCGAAAAGGCGAAAATGCGTTCGAATGTGCTTGATTATGAGCCACATATGGCGTTGTTCGCGCCGGAGGGCGACCCGCTTGCCTTCCACCGTGCCATCGCGCAGATTGCTGTGCGGGTGCTTGCCCGAGGCGGACAGGGCATAGTCGAAATCAATTCGGCCCTTCCCGAAGAAACCGCCGCCGTCTTCACTGCCGCAGGCCTCTCCGAAGTCGAAATCATGCAGGACTTCTTCGACCGTCCCCGTTTCATCACTTTCTCAAGGCTCTAGGGCCCGGCTTTCGGGGATCCCCCCGTAACAAAAAAGTTTTTTCATTTTGCAGCGGACAGCCGTTTTGAAAATCGCCAAACGGCGGCTCCCGGCTGCGTGTGCCGGGGGTAAAAGCAGTTAAACGTTTATAATTTTTACAAACGGATAATAATCGTTCACTTTGCAGCAACGAAAAACAAAGTGAACATGAAAAAGCTCAGAACATTATTGTTTCTTTCCTCCGCCATCCTATTGTCGCCCTCATGCGGGGGCGAAGGCGGGGATGTTCCGGACAATCCGGAAACCAGCTACGGCCAGCAGGATGTCTTCACTCCCAGGAGCGTTGCCATGATGATGGCCTCCCTACCTATCGGCCCCGGCCAGCTGCGCGAGGTCCACAATGCCGTAAATTCCTCATCGGTAAACGGTTATGACGAGGAATACATGATGTGCGACCTGATCGGCAGTCCCGGTGCCGGGGTGGGTGATTCAGAGCAGACCAAGGCCGCCACCCGCGCGGAGTACTCCGAGCCTCTGAAAGACCTCATCGCCGGGTACCTTGCCCTCAACCCGCCTGCCGTCACCAGGGCCGGGGCGGACGTGGAGTATTATCTGAATGCCCTTTCCGTTTCCGGAATGCAGATCTACTGGCCCTATTCCGAAGACTGGGACGGCGAACAGATGCCCCTTGTAACCTTCGATCCGGGCTTCGGGGCAAAGAGTAATTATGCCTACGAAATCGGCTATGATTCAGGCGGATACAAGGTCCTGGACTCGGTCTACGTCGACGAAAACGTGGCCGCTTCCCGCCCCGTATGGGTGATCAACAGCAACGACGACAGCGGCTTCACCCCGCTGAAACTGTTCCTGAACCGCTCCGAGGCTCCCTCCGTACGCAGTTCTGACGGCTCCAGCGACAGCTGGACCGACGACGGCTCCTCCCGCCGTTACAACCTCTTCATGAAAGACTTCACCATGCACCGGAATTTCGACACCTGGTTTGCCGGGGGCAGTGAATTCTTCATCCAGTGCGGCTCGGTGTACTCCAAGTACACCACGGCGGAAGCGGCCGCGGGGAACTTCACCCCGGAGGTCACCGACCTCATGGTGGTCGTGAAACGCCGTCAGCTGGGCGAACGCATACCCTTCAACGCCATGCTTCTGTCGGGCTTCACCGAAGACCTGAACCAGATAGCCTTCCTCATAACCGAGAGCGACGGCGGCACCCGCACAAGCTGGAAATGCAAAGCGGAACTCAAAATCAAATCCAAGACCTATGGAGTCGACGTAGAACTCCCGTTCAATTCAAACGACGATATAGTGTGGAGGGGTAAACTCGACATGACATACCTCCGCGAAAGCACCCCCGTCCAGGGCCGCTTCGGCGACGTCGATATCACCTTCAGCGTGGAATGACTTTTCAGGTGGAGAAAACGGTCATCTCGCAGGAGCGGCAGTCGAAGCGGAGGGCGAGGCGGCGGCCGTTGTTTAGGAGATAGAGGGGGCCGCTGTCCGGGGCGCCCTGGTGGACCGGGCACATTCCCAGCTCGTAACGGATACAGTAGCGGCTGCGCATAAGATATCCTTCGGCAGGCTCAGGATGACAAACAGGGGGCTCAGGATGACAAACAGGGGGGCTGTTCGCAGCCCGGCGATTGAGTAAACTCTGTGTTTTGCAGGGGAGGGTGTCGAGGTCTTCCGCCACCAGGCGGCGCATCGAGTTGATGGTGCCGGCACTGAGAAGCGGAAGGGCCGTGGCGTCCAGCGAAACAAGGCTGAAACTGTAGTGTCCGGCGCGCTTGGAGAGCTGCTCGCGGAGCATCGCGGCTGCACGTTCACGGTTCTCGGCCGCGTCCACGTCGGCCTTGAAACTGCTCGTCCACTCCCTGCCGTCTTCAGTGCGGGCCGTGATGTCTATGTTCCACCTGCCCTTCACCGCGACCGCCAGCGACACCGGAATCTCCCTTTTCGGCAGATTCTTTTCCAGTTCGCGCTCGAACGCGGCGTCGATGTTGCGGTAGAGGGTCATCCCTTCGCGGAGGCCGTCCACAGCCTTGCAGCGCACCACCGGCCATTCGCACACGTCGCCGCGGAAGCCGGTTACGGAACTGCCGCCGATGAAGGCGAAGCCGTCGCCGTTGTTGAGAGTCGGGGCGGCTGTCCGCTCCGGGTGGCTTCTCCCCAAATTGTTTGTCGCCGGGAGCGGACTGCCGCCTGCCTTCAGCGTAATCTCCATGCCGTCGCGGCCGCGGCGGATGCGGGCCACGGTGCCGACCGGGGTGCCGAGATTCGTCGGGGCGTCCATCGAAGACCATCTGCCCCGTTTGCCGTCGAGGTAAAGCTCGGTGTACCCCCTGTTGAAGGTCTTGTCGGGATCGGGGGCGAATCCTCCGGAAACCGCACCGTAAGAGGCCCTGCAGTATTCTTCCGGATGTGCGGCCACGAGCGCGTCGAGAGCCTGGGAATAGGCCCTGGTGACGTTGCGCACGTACGATGCGCTCTTGAGCCTGCCCTCTATCTTGAAGGAACAGACGCCCGCCGCAGCCAGGTCTTCCAGCCTGCTGAGGAGATTGAAATCCCTCAGTGACAGCAGCGCCTTGTCCTTCACCAGCACCCTGCCTGCGGAATCCACGAGGTCGTAGAGCGAACGGCAGGCCTGGATACACTCGCCCCGGTCGGCGGAGCGGCCGTCCAGATATTCGGAGAGAGTGCATTCGCCGCTGTAGCACACGCAGAGCGCGCCGTGCACGAAGAACTCTATTTCGCACCCCACGGCAGCGCGTATCGCCTTGACGTCCTCCAGCGAAAGTTCCCTCTCGAGCACCAGCCTGGACGCACCCAGGGCCTCATAGCGGCATGCATCCTCCACCGTGCGGATGGCGCACTGCGTGGATGCATGAAGGGGAACGGTGATGTCTTCCCAGCCGAAGATGCGCTCGTCGCGCACGATGAAGGCGTCCGCCCCGGCAGCCTGCTCTTCGAGCATCTGGCGGTGGAGATACTCCTCTTCGCCCGGGCGGAGTACTATATTGACGGTGACGAACACCCGCGCCCCGAAGCGGTGGGCGTAAGCGCACAGCCGGGCTATGTCCTCCACCGGATTGCCTGCGTCCTTCCGGGCCCCGAAAAACGGGCCGGCAATATACACGGCATCGGCACCGCTGTCGATGGCCGCGATGCCGATGTCTGCATTCCTTGCCGGAGCAAGCAGTTCGAGGGAAGTCATTCGCTACTTGAGAGCGGCGATCTGCTTCTGGGCTTCTGCGCCGAGCTTGGCGTCGGAAGAGGCCTTCTGGTAGAATTCGATGGCCTTCGCCTTGTTGCCGGCCTGCTGGTAGAGGGCGCCTACGGTGAAGGCGATCTGGCCGGCGTTGGCGGCGCTGGGCGAGAGTTCGAGATACTTCTCGAAGTACTGGATGGCGGCATTGTTCTTCTTCTGGAGCTGGGAAGCCTGGCCCGCAATCTGGTAGGCCTTGGCGTTCTCGCCGTACTCGTTCACCTTGAGGGCGCTTTCAACCGCACCGGCGTAATTCTTGGCCTTGAGGAGGTTGGCTGCATCCTTGAGGTAGATGTTCGAGAGCTGCTTGTTGGCTGCGTCGGCCTGGCCGCACGCGGCTGCAATCTCGAAAGCCTTGACGGCCTCGTCCTTGTTGCCGAGAGCGCTCAGGGCCTGGCCCTTGCGAAGGGCGATGGCTCCGTCTTCGGGATTGACCGCCAGCACTTCGTCGTATGCCTTGACGGCACCTTCGTAATCTTTTTCCTTGAGGAGGGAGTTGCCCTTCTGGGCGAAGACCTTGGGAAGAAGGTCGACGATTTCGGTGGCAACATTGACATCGCCGTATGCGGCTGCAAACTCCTCGGCCTTCTTGAAGGCGGCGATGGCCTCGTCGTATTGCTGTTTGTTGGTGAGGCCCTTTGCGATGGAGAGCTGCACGCCGGGGATGGCGGTCTTGCAGTTGGCTACGATGTCGGCTCCGTCTTCGCCGAGAGCTTCGGCTGCGGAAAGAGCGCTCTGGAGCTGTGCGAGGGCTTCTGCCTGGTTGCCGGCCTGGAAGGCGGCGATGCCGCTGTTGTAGGTTTCGGTGACAGTAGCAAGGTCCTGGGCGAAAGCCAGGGAAGCACCAAGAATGACTGCTGCAATGGTAATGAACAACTTTTTCATGTTTCTCGAGTTTTGAATATTCTGACTTGTGAACTGCAAAAATAATAATTTTGTTTTAATTTTGTAGTTAGATTATCATGCGCCTGAAAAGTTTAAAGACAATAACCGGGTTAATCCTTGCCCTCTGCTGCCTTCCGATGGCGGCTGAGGAGCTCCCGGTGATTAAAAAGACCTCCCAGATAAGCGTCGGCACCCTCCCGAACAACGTGCGCTTTTATCTGGCCGAAAACAGTACAACCAAAGGTTATGCCAACTTCACGCTGGTCCAGAAGGGCGTGGCTGACGTCTCCCGTTCAAGGAGGGTGCTGCGCAAGCTGCCGCACTTCGTAGACGTGGCCCCCTACCAGTTCCTTTCCTCGAAGGGAATAGGCTACGGGCCGGACGGCTATGTCTCCTATCCCGACGGCAACACGGTGTTCTCCTTCAACGATGTGCCCACCTTCGACGCCGCCGCGTGCGATTCCACCATCCTCCTCATCTTCGACCTGGTGAACGAGTTCGACGGCGAGCAGGCCGTGGTGGTGTGCGGCGACATCTCCAGGAGCGAGATAGAAGCCAAGCTGCATGTCTTCTCGCTGAACGTGTCCCCGCGCAACAGTCTGGCAAGCAGGAAGGCCTACAGCTGGGAACCCTCCGAAAACATCCGCTTCGTCCACACCCTGAACAACACCCGCAACCTGGTGGAGCTTTCCTTCATCTGGGATTCCCCGCGCACCCCGCAGGACCGCATGAACACTCCGCAGCCCCTTGTCAGCTACATGTACGCGCAGCAGCTGGGGCATGTGCTCAGGAAGCGCGTAAGCCGGCGCTTCATGCGCGACAACATCCCCCTCTCGTCCTTCGACGTGCGCTACTCCGACAGCGCCGCCTCGTCGGGCGACGAGCGCTTCACTTACAGCATCTCCGTCGACGGGAAAGACCTCAACCGGGCCGTGCACGTGATGGCCGCCATCTTCTCGGAGCTCGACAGCGAAGGCGCGTCGTGGGAGGAGTTCAACGACGCGAAGAACAGCATACTCTCCGCTGCCGCCAAGAGGCTCTCCACCCCCGTCACCAACAGCATGCTCACCGATGAGTGCAAGTCTTCCTTCCTGTACGGATCCAACATGCCTGCGTCCGACGCGGTCTTAAATTTCTTCAAGGGCCGCAAGCTCCCGCAGGACAAGGATTTGTCGCTCTTCAACTCTTTCGTCTCCGCGCTTCTCGACTCCCGGAGGGCGCTCACGATACACTGCGACTCTCCGCGCGGAGAAGAAATCAACGGCAATGCCATACTGTCTTCGTTCGTGTCCTCCTGGGGCGGCACGAGCGATCCCGAATCGGCCGCCGGGGCCTACAAGGCCAGCCACGGCGACACCCTTTCCCTCATATCGCCCAGGGGTCACAGGGTCAAGGTGAAGTCGGAAACCACCGACCCGGTTTCCGGAGGCACCATCTGGTCGTTCTCGAACGGCACCCGCGTCATCTTCAAGAAAACCAGCCAGAAGGGCTTCTTCTATTACGGCCTCATGCTCAAGGGCGGCTATTCTTACGTGCCCGAAATCGGCTTCGGGGAAAGCGCCTTCGTGGGCGACATGATGAGCCTGTACAAGGTGGGCGGCATGGCCCCGAACGACTTCCACAACATGCTGGACGCCAATGGTATAAATCTCTCCGGCATGACCTCTCTCACCGACCTTCAGCTGGTGGGTTCAGCCCCCGTCGACAAGCTCGACCTGCTCATGCGCGCACTCCTCACCTACTCTCGCGACCGCGTGCCCGACAAGGAGGCCTTCGACTATTACCGGGCCTGCGAGAAGCTGCGCCAGGAGCGCACCCGCCTCTCCAACGACGGCATCATCGCCGCCATCGACAGCACCATGTGCCCGGACTATTATTACCCCGACACCAAGTCGGTGAACCTCCTCCGCGAAGACTTGCCGGAGCGCGTAAACGCTTATCTGTCAAGGCAGTTCAGCAAGTTTAACGACGGTCTGCTGCTCATCATCGGAGACTTCGATTCCGGGGAGCTCAAGTCTGTTCTGGGCAAGTATCTGGGCAATTTCAGCGTCAGCGACGCCTTCAGCGTCAGGCCCAAGGTGGAGTACAACCTGCGCGGCGGCTGGAGCACTTACAACATCGAGGCCTCCCGGAGCAGCGTGGGCAGCGGCGAGGTGTGCGTGAATGTCGGAATGGCCACCTGCACGCCGTTCACCATCAAAAGCTACAACGCCTTCCTCATGGCTTCCACCGCCATGAAGCGGAACATCATCTCGGCGCTTTCCGAAGTCGGCATGCACGTCGACGTGAGCATGAACGCCCAGGCCTTCCCGGCCGAGAGGCTTTCGTTCTTCATCACCTGCCGTCCCTGCGCGGTGGAGGGCCTGCCCGAGGGCATTACTCCCGCCGGGCCGCTGGAGGTGCTTGGCGCCCTGCGTTCCGCCATCAGCGGGGTATATGCCCGCAGCGTCACTCCCGGGGAGCTCGCGGGGCTCAAGACCACGCTTCTCAACGGCATGGCCAACCATCTGGCCAACCCCGATTTCCTCACTTCAGCCGTGATGATGCGCAATTCGGAGTGCAAGGACGTGGTGAGCAATTACAAGGAGAGCATCAATTCGGTTACTCTGGAAGATGTGAATTCGGTGCTGCACGACCTTGACTTCGGCACCAGGGTGGAGTATGTCATCCACTGATTTCGGCACCATAATCGAGATTGGCGACGTCCTCATTTCCGAGGACGTCGTATGCGAGTACTTCGCCTGCGACTACGACTCCTGCGGAGGGGCGTGCTGCATCGAAGGGGACAGCGGGGCCCCGCTCGAAGAGGCGGAGTCCGAAACGCTCGAAAGGCTCTATCCCGAGTTTTCCGCCCTGATGTCGGAGCGGGGCAGGGCTAGGACGCGCGAGGTCGGGTTCTTCGAGATCGACCGCGAAGGGGATATTGTAACTCCCTGTGTTCCCGGCAGTAGCGAATGTGCGTTCTGCAAACTCTCTGCCGCCGGACCCGAACTCCGGCAGACAGTCTCGGCGCTGTGTGCAATCGAGCTGGCGGGGCTGGAGAAGCCGGTGAGCTGCGCGTTGTACCCGATCCGGATTACGAAGATGCCGGGGGGAGGGCTGGCGCTCAATCTGCACCGCTGGAAGATTTGCGCTCCGGCTTATGAAAAGGGCCGCCGGGAAGGGGTGCGCGTGTACGAGTTCCTGCGCGGGCCGCTCATCCGGCGCTTCGGCCCGGAATTCTACGACGCCCTCGGTGCCGCCGCAAAGCATGTGAACGGGGAGTGACCTACCCCCAGCGCTGCTCTATTTCGTCGAGAATGCCGAAAAGCTCCGCCCTGTCGAGGGTGGTGACCATGCGCATGCGGGTTTCCTTGAATTCCGGAAGGCCCTTGAAGTAGCTGCTTAGATGCCGGCGCATCTCGTAGATGCCGCGGGGTTCGCCTTTGACGTCGAGCGAGAGCTGCAGGTGCCGCTTTGCCAGTGCAACTTTCTCTCTTACAGAGGGTTCCGGCATCTGCTCGCCGTGCTCCAGATAGTATTTTATCTCCCGGAAAATCCAGGGGTGGCCGAAGGTGGCGCGGCCTATCATGATGCCGTCCACCCCGTAGCGGTCGAAGGCCTGCTTCGCCGAGGGCCCGTCGGTGATGTCGCCGTTGCCGATGATGGGGATGTGCATGCGCGGGTTGTTCCTGACCTCGCCGATGAGGGTCCAGTCGGCCGAACCCTTGTACATCTGGCAGCGGGTTCTGCCGTGGATGGTGAGGGCCCGGATGCCGGCGTCCTGCAGGCGCTCGGCGAGTTCCACTATTATCTTGGAGTTCTCGTCCCAGCCGAGGCGCGTCTTGACTGTCACCGGGGTGTGGGGAAGGGCCTCCACCACGGCCCGGGTGATTTCCACCATTTTGTCGGGATAGCGCATCATGCCGCTTCCTGCGCCGCGGCCTGCGATTTTGGTGACGGGACAGCCGAAGTTGATGTCCACCACGTCGGCGCCGTGCCCGCCTGCGAGCTCTGCCGCATGGTCCGCCATCCTGGCGGCTTCCACCATGTTTTCGGGGATATGACCGTAAATCTGGATGCCCACTGGCGCCTCTTCGTCGAGCGTGTACATCTTGGCGACGGCCTTGGCGGCGTCGCGCACCAGCCCTTCGCTCGGCACGAATTCGGTGTAGACCATGTCCGCCCCCTGCTCGCGGCAGATGCGGCGGAAACTGAGGTCCGTCACGTCCTCCATCGGCGCCAGCAGCAGCGGCCTCGGGCCCAAATCCAGATTTCCTATCTTCATGTGCGATGCAAAGATAAATGGTTTTTGTTATATTTGTAAAGATATGGACAATCTGTTTTCTGAAAGAATCGAAGGGCTCAGGGCCCTCATGCGCAGCCGCGGCTGGGACGCGGTACTTTTCACGGGCAGCGACCCGCATTCAAGTGAATATCCCGCCGAGCGCTGGAAGCAGGTACGGTGGCTCACCGGCTTCACCGGCGAGTGCGGCGACGTGGTGGTGACACTCGACCACGCCGGCCTTTGGACCGACACCCGCTATTTCATCCAGGCGAACGCCCAGCTCGCGGGCACCGGAGTGGAGCTGCACAAAATGAGGGTCCCCGAGCAAGTGCCTATCCCTCAGTGGCTTGCAGAAACTTTTACCGAAGACGACAACTTCATTCTGGCGATAGACGGCTACTGCGTGAGCGAGAGCATGGCGGCAGAAATAGAAGACGCCCTTGCCGCGCGGGGAGGCCATTGCGAGGTGGTGAGCGTGCCCGACCTCCTTTCCATGTTCTGGAAGGACCGTCCGGCAGTTCCCCAGACCCCGATCTTCACCGTCGATCCCGCCGAAAGCCGCACGCTTCGCCTTCAGAAGCTGCGCACTTTCATGCGCGAAAAGGGCTGCGCGGCCTGCCTCGTGAGCGCACTGGACGAAATCGCCTGGCTCCTGAACGTCCGCGCAGGAGACATCGAATACAATCCCTTGGTAATCTCGTATCTTATTGTAGAACAGGAGAATGCATATTGGTACGTGCTCAAGGAGGCGGTAGAGGACGGCATTACCGAAAAGGCCTTCGACGAGCTCGGAGCCGACGGCATAGAACTGCGCCCTTACATTGAAATCGACGAGGCCGTGCGTGAGCACGACGGTACCCTGATGATCGATTCGAGGGTGCTCAACCGCCATCTCCATTCCATCGCGGCCGGGGGAGCGGTGCTCGACTGCCCCAGCCCCGTGGGCGCATGGAAGGCGGTCAAGAACCCCACGGAAATCTCCGGCATGAGGCGCGCCCATTTCGCGGACGGCCTGGCCATGGAGAAGTATCTTTACTGGATCGACAAATGCATGGAGAACGAGCGCCGCATCACCGAATGGGATGCTGTCGTAAAGCTCTCTTCGCTGCGTGCAGAAATACCTGAGTATCAGGGAGACAGCTTTGAAACCATATCTGCCTGGGGGCCCGGGGCCGCCCTGCCGCACTACGTCACCCCGCGTACCGGGGCCCCCGTGCTGGAGCCGCGCGGCCTGTATCTCTGCGACTCCGGCGGGCAGTATTATGCTCCCGGCAGCTTCGGCGGCACTACCGACATCACCCGCACCGTTCCGCTCGGCCCCTGCACTCCCCTGGAAATGGAAGATTACACCCTGGTGCTCAAGTGTCACATCCAGCTCGCTATGGCGGTGTTTCCGCTCGACACCCCCGGCAGCAGGCTGGACATTCTCGCCCGCGAGCCGCTTTGGGCATACAAGCGCAACTTCGGCCACGGCACGGGCCATGGCGTAGGCTGGTTCCTCGGGGTTCACGAAGGCCCGCACGAATTCCGCCAGAACCTGAATCCGGTAGGCTTCGTGCCCGGAATGATTGTTACCGACGAACCCGGAATCTACCGCGAAGGGCAGTGGGGCGTGCGCCACGAAAACGTGATGCTGTGCATCGATGCCGGCACGAACGATTTCGGCCGCTGGTGCAGCTTCGAGCCGCTCACGCTCTGCCATTTCGACACCCGTGCGCTCGTGCCGTCCCTGCTCACCCCTGCCGAACGCGACTGGCTCAACTCCTACAACGCCCGCGTCTTCTCGCTCCTCTCGCCGGAACTCCCGGGGCCCGTCGCCGACTGGCTCAGGGTCCGCACCGCCGCCATTTTACCGGAGTAAGACTTCAGCGGCGCCGAGGCGGCTCTGTTCGGTGAAGACTTCGGCCGTGTAGACTCCCTTGGTGAATTCGGGAATATTGTTGATGTAGATGCTCAGGTCTACGTCCTGCCCGGTGTAATCCACTTCGCGCGAGGCGGTTGCCGCCATGGCTTCGCCTCCGTAGACGAAGTTGGCGCCGGTGCCGTCCTGCAGCAGATAACCCTGCGGATCCTTGACCCTCACGTACACCCTGACCGGACCCCTCGTGGCAAGCTCGTTCTCGCTGAGGGTGACGCTCACCAGCATGCGGACCACGCGGCTGCTGCGGTCGGTGACCTTGTCGGACTGGTTGTACGCCTGCAGCACCACGTTGCGGCCCTTGATTACCGAGCCTACCGCCACCTGTCCGCTCAGGCTCTGCACCTGGGCGGAGAGCTCCTGGTTGCGCCTGCCGGCGTCTTCGGCCTGCTTGCGGGCCGCTGCGGCCTGCACCGTGAGCTCGTGGTTGAGGGTGTTGAGGGAGTCTATCTGCACGATATAGCTGCGCATGATGCTGCGCAGGGTGCCGAGTTCCTTTTCGTACTGGCGCATTTTGGCACGGTTGGTGGCGTCGGTCTTCTTGATTCGCTCCACCAGCTGGGCCACCTCCTCGCGGGAAGAATCCAGCTGGGAGTTGATGGCGTCGTATTCCGACGAAAGATTGTCGTAGTCGCTCTGGAGGGCCACGATCTGTTCGGTGAGGTCTTTCTTTTCTATTTCAAGGTCGCTTACGAGCTTGGATTTGGAAGCCCATACATAGGCCAGGGCTGCTGCAAGCGCAACCGCCACGACGGCAAGGACGATCATGACTGTGCGGAGGCTGCCGCCGCGCGCCTTCCTTTCGCGCTCCTGGCGTTCCAGCCTCTCAAGGGGATCTTCTTTCTGATACTGTTCCATAATCTGTTTGATTTCAACGGCAAAAATAATAAAAATCTGTATCTTTGCCCTATGAAGTACATTATCCGTGCCGCGAAATATTTCGTGTACATCGCGCTGTTCCTGGTGATAATCCTCGTTTTGCTGTCGCTTTTCAATGTCATAGGCAAAGACATCAACGAGATTTTCCGCAACGGCACCAAGTCGGTATGGCAGATCGCCCTGCTCCTGGTGGCCTTCTCGGCGCTGTATCCGGCCCTGAGTTTCGGAAGGCGCTCCCTCACCGTCCCCGGGGCTTACTCCGAAATCCGCGACGGGGTGGTCGCCCTCATGGAAGAAAGGGGCTACATGCTTGAAAAAGAAGAAAATGAGAACCTTGTGTTCCGCTTCCGCAGTCCCCTCCGGCGCCTTGCCCACATGTTCGAAGACCGCATTACCTTCAACCGCTGCATGACCGGCTTCGAGCTGGAAGGATACACCAAGGACGTAGTCCGCGTGATTTCGGCGCTGGAGTATCGTTTCAGGGGCGAATGATCTACGTCCACGTTCCTTTCTGCCGCAGTTTCTGCACATATTGCGATTTTTATTCTGAAATCGTGAGGGGTGGGTCCGGCCTTTTCGAGGGCTGGGCTGCGGGCGTCTGCGCCGAAATTGATTCGCGCCGCGCCGAAATCGCCGCTTCGATGCCGGTCAACACTTTGTATGTCGGAGGCGGAACCCCTTCGGTGCTGCCGGTGAAGTGCCTTGAGCGCATCGTGGAGGCGCTGGGATGCGGCCCGTACGACGAATTCACCGTCGAGGTGAACCCCGAGGACATCGTGGAAAAAGGCCCCGGCTATGTCCGCGCCCTGACCGGGCTCGGAGTGAACCGCATCTCCATGGGGGTGCAGAGCCTCGACGACGGCATCCTCCGCTGGATGGCCCGCCGCCACGACGCCGACGGGGCGCGCAAGGCCCATGTCATTCTGAGCGAAGCGAAGAATCTCTCCTCCCGCCCTCTTTCCCTCAGCGTCGACCTTATCACCGGCGTTCCCGGAATGTCGGACGAAAGCCTGCAACGCACTGTGGATGAAGTGGTTTCGTGGCGTCCTGAGCACGTGTCGGCTTATCAGCTGAGCGTCGAGGAGGGGAGCGCTCTCTCGGAAATGATCGCCTCCGGCCGGGTTACGGAAGCTCCGGAGGAGCAGTGCCGCCGGCAGTACGGGATGCTCTGCAGCTCTCTCTCCGACGCGGGTTATCATCATTACGAAATCTCCAACTGGGCTCTTCCGGGCCATGAGGCCGTCCACAACTCGGCCTACTGGGATCGCCGTCCCTATGTGGGGCTCGGCCCCGGGGCGCACAGCCTGCGCATCTTTCCCGACGGCAGGGAGGTGCGCAGCTGGAATTCGAAAAGCTGCACCCTCTGGACGGTCGAAGGCAGCGAAACCCTCACCCCCGAAGAAATCCGCGAAGAGCGGATCATGCTCCTCGCGCGCACCGACAGGGGCCCCATCCCCGAAAGGGACTGGTTCGTCTCTGATGAAATAATTGCGGAAATGATTTAGTCATGTTCAAAAAATTAGTAGCTTCATTTTACGAATCTTGTCGGCCTTTCTGAAGTTTCTCATCAGTCATGCAGCTACTGCTGCACTCCTTCTTCCAAACTCCAGAAATTCTCGACAATCTTCTATAAAATTTGAAGCAACTAATTTTTTTCTCATTCCTTAGAGCGCTTCCAGGGCGGCCTTGTACAGCTCGAGCTCCCTCTCCGTCTCGAATACCGTTTCTATTGGCAGTATGAACAGCCTTTCGCGCACTCCGGCTGGCACCGAAGCGCAGTCGAGCAGGCGCTGGGCGTCCTTTTCGGTGGTCACCAGCGTCGAGATGGGGAAGCGCTTCACGGCGGCCGAAAGCATCGAGATGTCCCCGGCGGTGAAGCGGTGATGGTCCGGGAAGGAAATGGAGTGCACGATCTTGTAATCGTCGCTGAGCCTGGCCTTTACGGGGGTGTCGTCGGCTATTCCGGTAAACAGCACCACGCTCTTGGAGTAGCTGTAGCGCTGGTCGGTTTCGGGAAAGACGGGCTGTAGCGGCAGGTAGCCGGTATACGAGAACAGCACGGTGACGCTCTGCCCCTTCGGGCCCGTGCCCCTGCACTCCGCGGGGTCGTAATCCTTCACCCTGATTTTTCGGGCAAAGGCGGTCTTTTCCGCCCCGTCCATGTTCCTGGGGCATTTGGTGACAACCACGATGTCGGCGTCCCACAGGCGGGAGGGAAGGTCGCGCAGGCGCCCGAACGGCAGCAGCCTGTCCTTGAAGGGCGGATGGTTGTAGTCTGTCAGGACCACGTTGAGGCTTGCATGCAGGCGCCTGTACTGCAGCGCATCGTCCAGCACGATGAGGTCGGACGGGGGGAAGCCGGCCGTTTTTTCGGGATGGACGAGTAAATCGCAGCCTCTGCTGCGGTTGCGGTCCACCGCCACGGTGACTGCGGGGAATTTCTTTTTAATCTGCAGCGGCTCGTCCCCTGCGAAGGCGGCGGAAGAATCGCGCATCACCTGCTGGAAGCCCTTGCTGCGGCGCTTGTAGCCCCTTGAGAGCACTGCAAGCTGGCTCTGCCCCCAGCGGGGAGAGTCCTGCAGGAGCCTGAGCGTAAGCTCGGTGAAGGGCGTCTTGCCGGTACCGCCCACGGCGACGTTGCCTACGCACACGCTGGGCACTCCGGCCCCCGGGGCCTTGCGCCAGCGGCGTGCTCTCGCCTTCAGTATTAGCCTGTGAATAAGCACCTTAGACGGTGAGAATTTCCTTTTCCTTGGCGGCTATGATCTCGTCGATCGCCTTGATGTTCCTGTCGGTGACCTTCTGCACTTCGCCCTCGGCCTCCTTTTCGGTGTCCTCGCTCATGCCTTCGTTCTTCTCGGCCTTCTTGAGCTGGTCGATGGCCTCCCTGCGGGCGTTGCGGACGACCACCTTGGCGTTCTCGCCCGCCACCTTGGCCTTCTTGACCAGGTCTTTGCGCCTTTCCTCGGTGAGGGCGGGCACGGTGCAGCGGATTATCTCGCCGTTGTTCTGGGGGGTGAGGCCCAGGTTGGCGTCGATGATGGCCTTTTCGATGATCTTGATCATGCTCTTGTCCCAGGGCTGGATGGCGAGGGTCTTGGCGTCGGGGGCGCTCACGGACGCCATCTGCGGGATGGGGGTCATGGTGCCGTAGTAGCTGGCAACCACGTTGTTGAAAATGGAGGGATTGGCCTTGCCGAGACGGTAGGTCTTGAGGTCCTCCTCCAGGAACATGACGGCTTCCTGCATCTTGTCGTCGATGTCGCTTACGATTTCTTTTGCTCTAGTGTCTAACATGTCGATAAAACTTTGGCTTATCATTTATTATGCATGGACGATATTATGCATGGACGACGGTTCCGATCCTCTCGCCTTCGAGGAGGCGGAGCAGCGAGCCGGAATCGTTTATGTCGAACACCACGATGGGCACCGGCCCCTGCTCGCACAGGGCGAACGCCGTCTGGTCCATGACGTTCAGATGGTTCACCAGACACTCGTGAAACGTGATTTCGTCGTACTTGCGGGCGTCGGGGTCCTTTTCGGGGTCGGCGGTATACACTCCGTCCACCCTGGTGCCCTTAAGGAGGGCGTCCGCGCCGATTTCAAGCGCCCTGAGGGCGGCTCCCGAGTCGGTGCTGAAGAACGGGTTGCCGGTGCCTCCGGCGATGAGCGCCACCCCGCCTTCTTCGAGGACTTTCACGGCCGATTCGCGCACGTAGCCCTTTGCGATGGGTTCCATCGGGGTGGCGGTGAACACCTCGGCCCGGATGCCTTCGCTGCGCAGCGCGCTCGCGAGCGCGAGCGAATTGATTACGGTGGCGAGCATGCCCATGCGGTCGCCGGTGACGCGGTCGTAGCCCTTTCCTATGCCCTGTATGCCGCGGAAGATGTTGCCTCCGCCGTTCACTATGGCCACCTGGTAACCCTTGTTCACTGCGGCTGCGATTTCACCCGCGAATTTTTTAAGGCTGTCTTCGTCGATGCCTTTTCCGGAAGGTCCTCCCAGACTCTCCCCGCTAACCTTTAACAAAACTCTCTTATACATAGTCGATACCATTAGATGCGAAAAACCGCAAAGTGAAAACAAAAATAACGGAAAATTCGGAAACTCCCAAGATTTAACCTATATTTGCACCGATAACCGTAAAATTGCAACCGAGATGTTCATGTACAAATCTTCTATCGGGAAAAAGTTCGTCCAGGCAATCAGTGGCGCGTTCCTGATTATTTTCCTGCTTCTGCACGGCACCATCAATTTCTTCTCCGTAATCGACACTTTCACAGGCAAGTTCGGTGCGGCCGACGGCCTCTTCCAGAAAGGCTGCGACTTCATGGCCCTGCCCATAGTCGACATAATGGTGCCCGTCCTCGCACTGGGATTCCTCATCCACATCGGCTACGGCATCTGGCTTTCGGTCGACAACCTGCGCGCCCGCGGAGGTGTGAAGCGCTATGAGGTGTCCAACAAGGGCGCGGCGGACAGCTGGTCCTCCAAGAACATGTTCATCCTCGGTATCGTCATCCTGGGCATACTCGCCTTCCATCTCACCCACTTCTGGGCCAAGATGCAGCTGCAGGACTTCACGGGCGGAGAGGCCGAAAATCCTTACATGCTTCTGCTCATGACCTTCAAGAGCCCCTGGACGCTCGCAGTCTACCTCATCTGGTTCGCAGCCATTTTCCTGCACCTCGTGCACGGCTTCTGGAGCATGTTCCAGACCGTCGGCTGGAACGGCCAGGTGTGGTTCAAGAGGCTCAAGGTCATCGGCGTCATTGTGGCCGCGGTCATCGTGCTCATGTTCACGGCTGTCGCCATCAACGCTTTCGTGCAGGCCAATTTCCTGCAGCCGGACCTTTTGCAGCAGCTAAGGGGCATGTAAAAGTTTGATTTTCCCGAAATATTTTATACCTTTGCGGTCCCTATTTTGCGTAGGGATCGCAATTTATATGTATAACTAATTAAAGATCAAGACAGTGGACACACAAAGCTACAAAACGGTATCGCTGAACAGCGCAACTGTAGACAAGCAGTGGGTGGTCATTGATGCGACGGATCTTCCTCTCGGCCGTCTGGCCTCCAGGGTCGCCCTTGTCCTTCGCGGCAAGAACAAACCCGGCTTCACCCCCAACGTCGACTGCGGTGACAACGTCATCGTGGTAAACGCCGAAAAGGTGGCGCTCAAGGGCAAGAAGATGACCAATCGCGTGTACACGCGCTACACCGGATATCCCGGCGGGCAGCGTTTCACCACGCCGAGGGAAATCCTCAATTCTACCCATCCCGAAAGGCTTGTGGAGAAAGCAGTCAGGGGTATGCTTCCCAAAACCCGTCTGGGCGAGAAGGTCTACCACAACCTGCACGTTTATGCAGGTCCGGAGCACCCGCACCAGGCTCAGAACCCCAAGGAAATCAAGTTAAACGAAATTTAAACAGAGCAAATGGAACAGACACACGCCCTTGGAAGACGTAAAGCAGCTGTCGCTCGTGTTTATCTCACTGCAGGCAAAGGCAACATCACCATCAACGACCGTACCCTGGAGGACTTCTTCAAAGACGACGCCCTCCGCTACATCGTCAACCAGGCCTTTGCAGTCACTTCCACCGAAGGCCAGTTCGACACCCGCGTCAACGTTGTCGGCGGCGGCATCAAAGGCCAGGCGGAGGCAATCAGGCTCGGCATCTCCCGCGCCCTCTGCGAGATAGACAAGGAAGCATACCGTCCGGCTCTCAAGGCAGCAGGTTTCCTCACCCGCGACGCACGCGAGGTGGAACGCAAGAAACCCGGCCAGCCCGGAGCCCGTCGCCGCTTCCAGTTCAGCAAGCGTTAACAGCACTTTACAAACATGCACAGCTGCGGTTTAAACCCTTCACAGGATAGTTGCCGCACTGCGGAAAAGGCCGGAGACCGGCTCGCGCCGCTGCTCCCCCTTGAAGAAAAGAGGCCCGTAAAACCGGGCGCAAGAACAAACACAACAACATTTAAACAAAATGTCAAGAACAAATTTCCAGGAACTGCTTGATGCAGGCGTACACTTCGGACATCTCGCCCGCAAGTGGAATCCTAAAATGGCGCCGTACATCTTCGACCAGAAGAACGGCATCCACATCATCGACCTGCACAAGACCGTCGTCAAGATAGACGAGGCCGCGGAGGAAATGAAGGCTCTCGCAAAGTCGGGCCGCAAAATCCTCTTCGTAGCCACCAAAAAGCAGGCTAAGGACGTCGTGGCCGCAAAGGCTGCCGAAGTCAACATGCCTTATGTAACCGAACGTTGGGCGGGCGGCATGCTCACCAACTTCCCCACCATCCGCAAGGCCGTCAAGAAAATGAGCACCATCGACAAGATGCACGAAGACGGCACTTTCGACAAACTCGCAAAGCGTGAGCGCCTTCAGGTCACCCGCCAGAGGGAGAAGCTCGAGAAGAACCTCGGCAGCATCCGCGACATGAGCCGCCTTCCCGCCGCACTGTTCATCGTGGACGTGCAGAAGGAGGCCAACGCCGTCAGGGAGGCCAATCGTCTCAATATCCCGGTATTCGCAATGGTTGATACATGTTGCGATCCCACTCCTATTGATTATGTGATTCCGGCGAACGACGATGCCACCAAGAGCGTGGAATGCGTTCTGAGCGCACTTTGCGCCGCCATCCAGGAAGGCCTGGAGGAGCGCAAGCTCGAGAAGGACAAGGAAGCGGCCGAGCAGGAAGCCACCTCCACCGAGGAAAAGCCTGCCGCAAAGGCTCTCCGTCCCCGCAGGGGCTCCAGGCCCGCCAAGGCCGAAGAACCCAAGGCCGAAGAACCCAAGGCTGAGGAACCCAAAGCTGAATAATGTTCAACCTTTTTTAAAGACGAAAACAATGGCTAACATAACAGCAGCAGATGTAATGAAGCTCCGCAAGATGACGTCCGCGGGCATGATGGACTGCAAGAAGGCCCTCATCGAGGCCGACGGCGATTTCCAGAAGGCTGTGGATATCATCCGCGAAAAGGGCAAGCTCGTCGCCGCCAAGCGCGCCGACCGCGAAACCTCCGAGGGCGCCGTCAAGTCCCGCATCGAGGGCGGCCGCGCCATCCTCGTATGCCTTGGCTGCGAGACCGACTTCGTGGCCCGCACCGAGGGTTTCCAGGCTCTCGCAGACGAAATTGCAGACGTTGCCTTCAAGAATTTCCCCGCCGACGTCGAGGCTCTCAAGGCCTGCAAGATGAACGACGGTGAAACTGTCGAGAAGGAAATCGAGGTGTTCACCGGCAAGACCGGCGAAAAGCTCTCCCTTGTCTACTACGGCAAGGTCGAGGCTCCCTACGTATACGCCTACATCCACAAGCTCACCGGCAAGCTCGGCGCCATCGTCGGCTTCAACAAGAGCGTTCCCGAAGATCTCGCAAAGGGCATCGCCATGCAGGTCGCATCCATGAACCCCGTCGCCATCGCTCCCGAGGACTGTTCCCAGGAGATGCTCGACAAGGAGTTCAAGGTGGCCGTCGAAAAGACCAAGGAAGAACTCGTCCGCAAGGCCGTTGACGCCGCCCTCAGCAAGGCCGGCATCAACCCCGCCCACGTCGACAGCGAGGCCCACATCGAGTCCAACACTTCCAAGGGCTGGCTCACTCCCGAGCAGGCCGACCAGGCCCGCGAAATCATCAAGACCGTCGGCGAGCAGAAGGCTGCCAGCCTTCCCGCCCAGATGGTGGAGAACATCGCGAAGGGCCGCGTCCAGAAGTTCCTCAAGGAGAGCACCCTCACCGAGCAGGAATATCAGATGGCCGACGAAAAGATCAGCGTGAAAGACGCAATGGCCAAGGCCGACAAGGAAGCCAAAGTCGTCGACTTCAAGCGTGTAAGCCTGAGCGACTAATCATCCTTCATTCAGTAAAAAGCCGGTTCACGTTCGTGGGCCGGCTTTTTGGTGGTCCGCCCTGTCGCCCTGCTTCCGCTGCTTTCCTGCGGGAACAGGGCGGTATCGGCGCAGCTGGACGACATCGAGTCGTATATCCAGGAGCGTCCGGACAGTGCGTTGGCTGCAATTGAGGCTATTGACACCAACAGCCTGAGCACCAGGGCTTTGGCGGCGAAGTATTCTCTGCTCTACGCCATGGCCCTGGATAAAAACTACATCGACACGACGGACTTGTCAATCATCGAACCGGCCGTGAACTATTACATGAGGCACGGCGGTGCATCCCCAAGGGTACGAACTTCGAAGATGTGTCGGACGAGTACGTGGCGATGGTCCAAAACAGACTAAACAACAGACCCCGCAAACGACTCGGATACCTGACACCTGTTGAATATTGTCAGAAAATGTTTAACTTTACACCGTGACAGTGTTGCACTGTCCGGAAAAATTCGCGGATGATTAGACGATACATACCCTTATTGTTGGCTCCCGTCCTGCTGGTCGTGATGGCTACGACTTCATGCACTAAAGAGAGCCTTAATGCGGTCTACGGCTATACAGGCAGTTACTCCTCCCGGAACCAGGCTTTCGAGCAGGACTGGGCCTCCCAGAAGGAAATCAGCCTGGTCACCGACTATTACAAAGAGAACGACAATCCGGTGGTCAAGACCATTGACGTGCCCCTTCCCTGGGCATGGGACGAGGGCCCCAAGCAGTGGCTTCCGCGCTACACCGCCCGCAATATGGCGGAGCTGGACAGCAAAGACTGGGACCTGGCATTCAACCTCACCGGCGTGGACCAGAAGCCGGGCGAGCATTTTTTCGGGCTGTACAACCGCCATACCGGCACGCTCCGCGTGTTTTACTATCTCACCGAGGACCGTATCCCCCAGAGCGACGCCAACGACCACATGTGGACCATGGGCTTCACCAAAGAACTGCTGGAGCACGTAATCTTCCAGTATGCCATACCTTACGGCGAGGAGGCCTCGGAAAGCTACAAGTCGGCCATAGGCGGAAATGACGCCGTCTTCAGGACCACTGCCCTCACGGCGGAATGCTCGGACAACGGCAAGGTGGTTCCCAAAGTGGGCTGGTGGGCCTACGACATCGACATGTCGGCCATGCGCCCGCACAATTTCTTCGAGTCGGACCGCAGCATAATGCGCCCTGGTGCTGGTGCTGGCGGGCTGCCGCAAGCAGGACCCCGAAACTTCCCACCTCGCGCCTGTCCAGGATGATGCCGCATATCTCCTTGACGGCCTGGTAAAGGAAGTATCCGGAGAATACGTCCCCCTCCAGGGTTTCCTTTCCGAAGGCGGACTTGTAATCCCGTGTACGTCCATCTTCGAGGCCGAAAGGCATTTCCGCTCCCTGCTCCCTCCGGATGCCTCGCCCCGTGAAGGGCAGAGCACGCTCATCTGGAGCATGTCCGATGAAAAGGGCGCTCCTCAGGGCGAAGCCGTATTCAGCCTGGAGAATGAACCCCTTTTTGCGAGCGTGAGCCTGCCCGCCTCGTTCCCGGCGGAGTTCAAGGCCATTCTGTACAAACCTTTGGTGGGCCTGCTCGGAGCAGTCAATCCGGATGTGCAGGAAGACCTTGAGGACAATTACTTTTACGGCGCCATAGTTAATATATCCGATCACGGCTGCGGCAGCGGCAAGTTCGTGGTTCTTAGGGAATACAATTTCTCCAACGGTGCGGCCGGAATGGCCATCAGGCTTGACAGCAGGCGCTGGCACCAGAGCGAGATGAAGCAGGGAAGCACCGAGCACGACATAGCCTCCCGGGCCAGCTGCCTTGCCACAATGCGTACGGCCGGGGAGATTATCCGCGCCGACTGGAACGTCATTACAAAACAGCTCCTCAATGCCGGCAGCCGTATGCCCGACCAGCATTTTTATTCCGCCGACCGCCAATGGACCGGCTTGCCTTACTACTACTGCCTGCACGACGGAGAATGCGATACTATAGGTCCTTTCCATGACCTGGAATTCTACGAATGCTGGATATACTGGTTCGTCCCCGACGGCAATTCCCTCAGATTCTGGTAATTACGGCTGAAACGACTCAGGCCCCTCCTGTGAACCGCTCTATGCGGGTACACTCAGAAAGGGGCATCTCATTGTTACAGTATCCTATCTCAGCAAATTCTTTCAGCTGCATGGCAGTCCTCGGGCTGTGCCAGAGGCGCTGGGATATACTCACAATTGTTTCCTCGCCCACGTCCTCACAGAATGAGAGGGCTTGAACGAGGTCTCTTATAAATGTAGGCATCACTATCACGGCACAAAGATAAGGGGTTTCCTGTGGAGCACAAAATCTCTGCAAGAATTGCAGACCTAGAAGGAGCCCTATATCAGGTCCCTGGAGGCAAGCAGGAGACATGAACAAAACACAAATAGCAGCGCATCTTGGCGTTCACAAGAGCACCATCACGCGCGAATTGCAAAGGAACAGCGATGGCCGCGGCCATCACCAGTACAGAGATGATCCTTCCCGGATGGGACACCTCTCCCGGTCCTTCGCCGGAGTTTGTCGCCGACCATCCCTTCGTGCTTGCCATCCGCGAAATCTCCACCGACACCCTCATCTTCTTCGGCGCTTACAAGGGCATTTAAGCGTAATAATAATTTGGATTTTGCAGCAGACAGCCGTTTTCAAATCCCGAAAACGGCTGTCTTTTGCGCCTGTACATTCCCTGTTCAAACATTTAAACGTTTATTATTTTGATAAACGTTTTTTGCTTATCCATTTTTGCAAAAGAATTATATTTGGTAAATAGTACGAATTTTAATACTTTTGCAATGAAGTACAGCGAACTTCACCGAAAACTGAAACTATCAGGATGCCTGTTGACAGATGACTCCGGAAGGCATCCGGTATGGTTCAGTCCTAAAACAGGCCGGTATTTTACCACCAGCCATCACGGTTCCGAGGAGGTTAAACCGGGAACATTGAACAGTATTTTAAAAGATGCAGGAATAAAATGAACAAGACAAGGGTTATTATTGAGGGGAACGAAAACGAGGGGTACAGCGCTTACATCAATGACAATGCTCTCCCGTATGGGCTTATTGGCACAGGAAGGACGGGAAAAGAGGCCATGGCTGATTTTATGGCTTCATACAATGACATGAAGGCCTTGTATGAGAGGAAGAATCTTGATTTTCAGGAGGCGGATTTTGAATTCATCTACGACCTGCCGTCTTTTCTGAAAGGATACGCGTATGCCTTCTCTCTGGCCGGACTAAGTCGCATTACCGGCATAAACCAGGGTCAGCTGAGCCATTATATCAACGGAACAAGCGTTCCCAGACCGAGTTCCATTCGCAAAATCCAGGATGGAATCCGGGCCTTCGCCACAGACCTTCAAGCGGTCAATCTGCTGTAGCAGGGCTTTCAGAAAGAAATGCAGCTGCCGCGCATGATGCTGATTTTCAGCGGCTTGTAGGCTGTCGATGGGGCGGTGTAGGGGTTGCTGAGGAAAGTCTGCGGATTCATGGCCACCACCGGGAACATGGAACTCTGCACCTGTACCATGATGCCGTGTCCGGGGGCGAAGAGATGGCAGATGTCATTCATCGTGAAGTCCACTACGAAGGGTTTTCCGGGAACGAGGGGCTCGGCCTTTTCGAAACTGTTCCGCCAGCGGGCGGGCATCACTTCCCAGCGGACGAGCGTCTGCGTGCCGTCGGGGGCCACGTCGATGAGTTTCACTATGAAGTCGGCGTCGGGAGATTTGCTCCCTGCGGTAGCATCTGCCGCGTTGCCAGATTCTTCGCTGCGCTCAGAATGACAAAATTCGACTTTCGCCTTCAGGTGCACCTTTACCGGCCCTACAACCAACAGGCTGTCTTTCAGTGGTTTGCGTATCACTTGCGAGAGCACGTCGGTGCGGCCCTCCAGGAAGTTCTGCGGGGCCCACATGTATGATTTCTCCCTCCATGCGCCGCGTATGTCCATGTAGGGCACCGGAGAGGCCGGATCGGAAACATAGCTTCCGGGCTTGAGAGAGTAGCTTCGGACGGCACTTTCCCAGGGGTCGTAAAGGTCCGGGGGATTCTCAGCGCCCGTGGGAATGAACAGCCTGCGCCAGTTCGGCCTGCTTCCCTTGCCTTCAAGGTAGTACTCGAATACCGGCATTTCGATGTCTTCGAGATAGTGGGGGACGTCCCTCCAGCCGCCGTGAGTCCAGGGGCCGGAAACGAAATAGACCTCGTTCCCGGCTGCGCCGGAGGCTGCCGCCATGTAAGTCGCCGGGGGGCCGTAGCCATCCTCGGCGTCGTACCATCCCCCCACCACCAGCATCGCCGGCAGGCAGCCACGCAGGTGCTGCAGCGGATTCCGTTCCTGCCAGAAGCCGTCGTAGTCGGGATGCTTCTTTATCTGCCTGAAAAACTCCAGCGAATCTCCGAAACTCCGGAAAACCGAGCGCATGCTCCTTCCGCGGAAATACCCGTAGAGGTCGGCATCTTCAGGCACGGAAACCGCGGGTTCGGGATCTTCCGGCGCGGGATTGCGCTTGGGCTGGAAGAAGAAGCCGCCGAAGCCGTACATGTCGGAGAGCATGAAGGCGCCGTTGTGATGCGCGTCGTCGCCTTTCCACCAGTCGGTTACAGGCGCCTGCGGGCTCACCAGCCTAAGCGCCGGATGGCCGCAAAGCGCCGCCAGGGTGGCGTAGAACCCGGGGTAAGACACCCCATAAATGCCGACGCGGCCGTTGCTGCGGGTGTTTGCGAGCAGCCAGTCGATGGTGTCGTAGGTGTCGGTGGCCTCGTCGGTGAGCCGCTCCCCGCTCCGGAGCGGCCGCAGGTTTTCAAAGGAGCCTTCCGACATGTAGGTGCCGCGCACGTTCTGCTCCACTATTATGTAGCCGCGGTCGGTGAAGCAGCGCAGCTTTTCGCTGAGGCCGCCCGGGCCGCCGTGACCGTATGGGCTGAGCGAGTAGCAGTTGCGCACCATCAGAATGGGCTTCCTGCCCGCCCCGACAGGTTCGTAAATGGCGGTATACAGCCGGCAGCCGTCGCGCATCGGCACCATGCACTCGCGCTTGGTGTAGTTGTAGGGCCTGGATCCCCAAATGACGCGCAGCACCTTGATGCCCGCCACCGTCCTCCAGCGGGAGCAATAGGCCGCGAGGCTGCACTGCGAGAGCCCTTTTCCGGGGCAGAGAATCCTGAGGCTGTCGCCCTGCTGAACCGCAATACCCGAATGCATGAGGGTGCCGTCGGCCTTGAAGAACAGGATGACGTCGCCCCCCAGGATGCGCCGGTAGGGTTTTATAGGGTCGGTGCAGTTAATCAGCTCCGACGCCGGCAGCAGCCGCATCAGGCTCTCGCCGCTCCGGCGGCCGGGAAAGTCGGCCTTGACGGTCTTGCCGTTCAGGCCGCCGGTGATGTCTGCCAGGAAACCTCTGCGCTGCGTCTCCCTGAGCCATTCCGCAGGGTCTGCCGTGGAAATGCGGGGAAACTCCGGCACGGCCGCCCGCAGGGTGGAATCCACAAACTCCAGCGCTCCCCCGTCAGCCGTTTCAAAAGCCGCATCCTGCACCGCCCGGCCGGACACGGAGGGGAAATACATGAAGAGCAGAAGGGCCATGGTCATCATCTCCTCTTCAGGCTTCTGAGCGTGAACACGCCGTAAACCGCCAGCAGCACCGTATTGATGCCGATCCAGGCAATCATCCCGCCGTCAAGCGGCGATTCCAGGGTGAGCCCCATCGCCCGCCGCGCGAGCTGCGAAACGCCGTAGAGAGCCAGCGCCAGCAGGAGGAACGCCCCCATGGTCTTGACGTCGTAAGGCACAGGCGCCTTCTTCTGCCCGAGGATGTAGCTGAGCAGCATTCCCACGCCGTAACCGGCAAAACCGCCCCAGGCGCAGGCCATGTAGCCGAAACGCGGCACGAAGACGATATTGACGGCAATCATCACCAGCGCCCCTGCCGCGCTTATTATGGCGCCCCACCAGGTCTGGTCGGTGAGCTTGTACCAGAAGGAGAGGTTGAAGAATATGCCCATGAAGATTTCAGCCATCATCACGACGGGAACCACCTTGAGGCCGGACCAGTAGCTGCCGGTGCCGGCGAGATAGCGCAGTATGGGCAGGTAGAATAGCACCGCCAGCCAGGCCAGAAGGGCGAAGATGACGAAGTATTTCATGCCGTCCCGGAGCGTTTCGGGGCTGTTCTTGTCGCGCGAGCCGTTGAATACCAGGGGCTCGTAGGCGTAGCGGAAGGCCTGGGTGAGCAGGGCCATTATCATGGCGATTTTGACACAGGCGCCGTAGATTCCGAGCTGCACCTTGCCCTCGGGGCCGGGCACCAGCCAGGGGTAAAGTATCTTGTCGGCCACCTGGTTGAGGATGCCCACGATGCCGAAGAGCAGCAGCGGCCAGGTGTAACTGAGCATCCGGCCCGCAAGTTTTTTGTCCCAGCCGTAGAAGATGCCGCGGATTTCGGGGATGAACAGCAGCGACACTATGGTGGTGCAGATGAGATTCACCAGGAAGATGAAGCCCACGCCGTAGTTGTACTGCTGCCAGAGCGCCTCCCACTGCGGATGCGCCGGGAAGAATTTGGGCAGCACCAGGAAGATGAAGAGGTTCAGCAGCACGTTGGGGATGATGAAGGCGAACTTCAGGCACACGAAGCGGAGCGGTTTCTGCTGCTGCCTCAGGCGGCTGAACATTATGGCCTGGAAGGCATCCTGCGCCACGATGAGGGCCATGCAGCCTATGTATTCGGGATGGTCGGAATAGCCCAGGGCCCCCGAAATGGGGTGGAGGAAGCCCAGCACCAGGGCCACGAAAGCGACGCACACCAGGCCCACCAGCCGGAGGGTGGTGCTGTACACCATCCTGCCGTCTTCGCCGTCCTTGTTGGAGAAGCGGAAGAGGGTGGTTTCCATTCCGAAGGTGAGGATGACCAGCAGCAGGGCCGTATAGGCGTAGAGGTTGGTGACGATGCCGTAGCCGCCGCTTTCCGCCGCTATCTTTATGGTGTAGAGCGGGACAAGCAGATAGTTGAGGAAACGCCCCACTATACTGCTGAGGCCGTAGAGGGCCGTATCTTTTGCAAGGGATTTCAGATTCATTTGCACAAAAATAATTAAATTTGCGCCATTATGAAACACAACTTTATTATTGCAGCCCTCGCGCTCTCCGCTTTGGTGTGCAGCTGCGGAAACAATTCCAAGAAGGCTGAAGCCGCCGCGCAGGCAGCCGCCGATTCCACAGCCGCCGCCCAGGCCGAGCAGGCAAGGCAGGATTCTATCAAAATGGTCAGCGCAGAAAAGAAAGTGTCGGAACTTCCCGACGAGCCCGTGTTCGACATCATCACCAACATGGGCACTATGGTTGTCAAGCTCTACTCAAAGACGCCCAAGCACCGTGACAACTTCGCCAAACTCGCTCTCAGCGGCTATTACAACGGCATCCTCTTCCACCGTGTCATCAACGGTTTCATGATTCAGGCGGGCGATCCCCTGAGCAAGGATGAATCTCTCAAGGCCCAGTGGGGAACCGGCGGACCCGACTACACCATCCCCGCCGAGTTCGTTCCGGAATACAAGCACAAGAAGGGCGCCCTCGCCGCCGCACGCAGGGGCGACGCCGCCAATCCCTACAAGGAATCTTCGGGTTCCCAGTTCTACATCGTGCAGAGCCCCGAGAGCTGCGCCCAGCTCGACGGCGCCTATACCGTATTCGGCGAAACCATCCAGGGCCTCGCCACGATCGACAAGATTGCCGCCGTGGAAACCGGCCCGCGCGATGTTCCCGTCAAGCCCGTCAAGATCGTAACCATCAAGCTTCACGAGGAGAATTAAAAATTTTCAGGCCGTTCCAAAGTTTGGCACGCACCTTGCTATTAGTTTAACCGAATAGTTTTTTCATAGGTTAAATTTTAGGTTAGAATTGCGAAACGCCCACCGCTGAGACAGCAGAGGGCGTTTTTCAATTTATGGCCGTCCCGGCATTCGCGGACTACCTGAACACAATGTTCCTGCAGCCGAGGGCGGTGAGGAGCCTCTCAACCACGGCATGGCCCTGGGTGGAGGCCTCCTGCATGCAGCCACCCTCGAAGCTGCTGATGAGCATCTCGTTGTTGGCCTTGGCGCGCAGCTCGTTCATCTCCACGTAGTTCCATTCGCCCGACTGGATGGGGACCCGCATCCTGGCCTCGTCGACGTACTGGCCGTCCTCGTTGAGGATGCTTATGGGCGGCAGCGTCACGAAAGTGCTGTCTCCCACGACCGAGACCACCTCGTATTTCACGCCGGAAAAGTCGTATCCAAGATTGAGCTGCGCCGGATAAATGGCGTAAATCTTCCTGTGCTGCGGCCCGAACAGGGTGTGGTCGGTGCGGGTGGAGCCCACCACTATTTCCTTGTAGACGCTCATGACCTTGAGCTGGCCGGTGGGGGTGATGTCGCTCACGGTGACGGAGCTGAAAACGGTTTCGCGCCCGGCACGGATGAAGGGCCTCCCGCACGAACGGAAGGCGAAATACGCCGCGAGCCCTATGGCAAGTATGGCGGCCGCGCCCCAAAGTGTCCTCCTGAGTTTCTTCTTCATGGCGTCAGTCCAGCTTGAGGAAAGTTCCGTACCGCGCGGAATCGTAGTCGGGGATGTCCACCACAATGTTGGTGTAACCCAGTTTTTCACAGATGTTTACAAGCATGCGTGCAGCCTCTTCCTGGGCCGGGCGCACCAGGTCCATCTGCGGCAGGGCATCCTTGATGCGCTCGCGCCCCTTGAGCGCTATCCGCGCTATTTCATCTTCCGAAAAATTGTAGCGGAAGGGAGCCACTTCCGTGACTATGCGGCTGTTGTCGATGGTGGTGCTCTCGATTTCGATGACGGGAGGAGGCAGCGTGACGTGGATGGAGTTGTCTGCCCTGTCGATGATGACCGTCTCTATCCGGGAAAGGTCCACCCCGGCCTTGAGAGTCGCGGACACCGGAATCAGCACCACCCTGTCGCCGAAGTATCGCTTGATGGATCCGGGCTCGTCCTGCTCGGTGACTATCACCTGCGCCCTGGCCTTCACGGTGTACAGCACGGGAGCCGGACTCACCTCCTTCACTATTTCGGCCTTTATCTCATCGGCGTCCTTTCCCTTGTTGCAGGAAGGGAGGAGAAGGAGGCCTGTGGCCAGCAGGAATGCAAAACCGAATCTTTTCATGATGACATGCACCATGCAAGATAGTGATTTTATTCGATATTGTCCGCATCATAAGCCCTGATTGCATCGATCCACTCTTGCGGGAGCGGCTCCGACAGCTGGGCGATACTGTTGAAATAGACCATGACCGAGATGCAGCGGGCCTTTATCTCGCCGTTCCGGTGATTGAAGGCCTCCTGGCAGAGGGTGACGCTCTTGTGCCCCGTTTTAATGACGGCGGTGCGCACGGAAATGTTGTTGAACTCCTTTATCTGAGATACGAAGTCGGTCTCGTCGTGTACCATCATCATGGCGCACTTCGTCCAGTCCACGCCCGGACACACCTTCTCGAAGTAGCTGATCTTGGCGGTGTCGAAGAACTCGAAATAGGTGGCGTTGTTGATATGCCCGAACCTGTCCCAGTCCTTCCAGCGTATCTGTACCGGGATGATGTAGTGATAATTCAATTCTTTCATTTTGCGGGCGCAAAGATACACAATTTTGACGGCCTGCAAAACAACGGGCCGCTACCTGCGGAAATTGTAGCCCAGGAGTTCCAGGATCTTTTCCTGATGCGACTTCAGGGAGGAGCTGAAACGCGCGAAGTCGCGGTTCTCTTCGGTGCACCACTGAACCTCCGACAGGGCCAGCATGCGCGGGAGCAGCATGTACTCGAGGTGCTCCGGGGTGGCGATGTACTCGGTCCAGAGGTTGGCCTGGACGCCGAGGATGTGCCCCTGCATCTCGGGAGCAATCTTGTCGAGGGGGTTGAAGGAGTACACTTTTTCGGTGGACACGAAGCCTCCGATTCCCAGCGGCTCGCCGTCTTCGGTGCCGTTCTTGGACTGGTAGTAGTCGAAGTACAGGTGGCTGTTGGGCGTCATCACCACGTCGAAGCCCCTGTTGGCCGCCTCGATGCCTCCGTCGGCGCCGCGCCACGACATGACCGTGGCCCCCGGGGCGAGCTCGCCTTCGAGAATCTCGTCCCAGCCTATGATCCTGCGCCCCTTGCCCTCCAGATACTTCTGGACGCGCGAGGTGACGTAATTCTGCAGTTTCTGCTCCTTGGTGCCCCTGGAGTCGCTCACGAGGCCGAGGGACTTGATGCGCGCCTGGCACAGCGGACAGTTTTCCCAGCGCACTTTGGGGCACTCGTCGCCTCCGATGTGGATGTATTCGGAGGGGAAGAGCTCGCAGACCTCGTCGAGCACGCCCTCCAGGAAGGCGAAGGTGCTCTCCTTGCCCACGCAGAGCACGTCTTCCGAAACGCCCCATTTCTGCCAGACCTCATAGGGCCCGCCGGTGCAGCCCAGCTGGGGATAGGTGGTGAGGGCGGCAACCATGTGGCCCGGAAGGTCGATTTCGGGAATGACGGTGATGCCCTTCTCCCAGGCGTAAGCCACCACGTCCTTTATCTGCTCGCCGGTGTAGAAGCCGCCGTAGCGGATGCCGTCGCTGCTGTCGAAGTCCTTGCCCACCATGGTGCCGTTCCGGAAGGCGCCCACCTCGGTGAGCTCGGGATATTTCTTTATCTCCAGGCGCCAGCCCTGGTCTTCGGTGAGATGCCAGTGCAGGCGGTTGAGCTTGTAGAGGGCCATCACGTCGATGTATTTCTTGGTCTCCTCCACGCTCCAGAAATGGCGGCAGGGATCGAGGTGCATGCCCCTGTAGGCGAAACGCGGCCCGTCGGAGACGACTCCGCACGGAAGGGCCCATTTGCCCGCGGAGGCCTTGCCGGCGTAGTTGCCCGCGGGAAGAAGCTGCCTGATGGTCTGGAGGGCATAGAAGAAGCCGTTGTGGTCGGGGGCGGTTATCTTTACGCTCTTCCTGGTGATTTCGATGACGTAGTTCTCGGGAGCGAGCGAGGCGTCCCTGAGCAGGAAGATGCCCTTGAGGCGGAGGGCGTCGGTCGAAGCGTCCACTCCGGCAGCGCTTGCCACGCTGCAGGTCTTGCCGGTGGCGGCGCTGATGTCATCCGCCAGCCTGTAGACGGCTTTCAGTGTGCGCTCCTCCAGGGAGGCGTCGAAGTTGAACCCGGCGCCCTTGACGCTGAAGCTCCCTTTTGCGGGAGTGATTTCCCGCGGGAGGGGGGTGACGTCGGAAAAATCTCCCTCCTTGCAGGAGAGGGTGAGTGCAGACAGGACTGCGAGAGAAAGGGTAAGCAGTTTTTTCATATATCAGTAAATTAAGAATCCCAACAACCCTCCTGCCAGAATGAGCAGGATGGGATTGACCTTGAATAGCAGCGAAGCCCCCACCGAGGCGGCCATGATGACCCAGGACGTCCAGTCGGGGAAGTTCTCCCTGAGGATGCTGACTCCGCCGAAGCCGAGGTTGAACATGAGTATGAGCGCGGCCGCGCCGATGAGCCCTGCCACCGGGGGCCTGAGCGCCGTCATGACGTTGCCGAAAAGGGCGGTGCTGCGATATTTGTTATATAACCGGACTATCCCCCAGAAGATTATGAACGAGGGGAGCACCAGCGCGAAGGTGGCGAGCGCCGAACCCGCGATGCCCGGGAGCACCCCGCCGAAGCCGCTGCCCACCTCGAAGCCGACATAGGTGGCACAGTTGATGCCGATGGGCCCCGGAGTGGTCTGGGAGATGGCGACGATGTCGGTGAACTGCCCCTGCGAGATCCAGCCGAACTCGGTGACCACCTTGCTCTGGATGAGGGAAATCATGGCGCCGCCCCCTCCGAAGTTGAAGAGGCCTATGAGGAAGAAGGTCCAGAACAGCTGCAGAAGGGTGGCGGTCATCTCCTGGATTTCGCCTCCTTCGCGAATGTGAAGGCCACCGCCAATACTATGGTGACCATGATGATGTAGATGGGAGAGAACTTGCAGAAGGCCACCAGGAACAGCGTGAGCGCGCAGAGGAGCCACTGCCACCAGTTCCGGCAGCCCTTCCTGGCCATGTTGACGGCCGGCACCAGGATGAGCCCCACCGCCACCGGCCTGATGCCGCGGAATATCCTGACCACGACGGGATTGTCTTTGAAAGATGTGAACACGACGGCTATCAGCAGGATGATGACGAAAGACGGAAGCACCGCCCCCAGGGTTGCGGCGACGGCGCCTTTCAGCCCGCGGAGCCGGTAGCCGCTGTAGATGGCCATGTTCACTGCCAGCAGGCCTGGGGCGCTCTGGGCCAGCACCACGATGTCGGGAAGCTCCTCTTCGCTTATCCAGTTCCGCTTGCGCATCGCCGACTCTATGAGGGGAATCATGGCGTAACCTCCCCCGATGGTGAAGGTGCCGATGCCCGCAAAAACGGAAAAAATCTGCCAGAGTGAGGCCTTGGTCTGCATAGCTCTGCGAAGATAAGATAAAAAAAGCAAAAAAAAGTTTGGCGGTTTGTAAAAAGTGATTATCTTTGCAGCCCCGTTTGAGAAAGGAGCGGGAAAGATCATTGATAATATTGGCAAGATAAGTACAAGCAAGTACCGAGAACAAGTAAACGAGAGCGTTAATTTCTTTAGGAAGTTAAGTTGTCAGGGTTCAAGCTAAGAATTATAAGAATATACAAAGAAGAGTTTGATCCTGGCTCAGGATGAACGCTAGCGGCAGGCTTAACACATGCAAGTCGAGGGGCAGCGGGAGTAGCAATACTTGCCGGCGACCGGCGGAAGGGTGCGTAACGCGTGAGCAACATGCCCGTCATTGGGGGATAGTCATTGGAAACGATGCGTAATACCCCATAACCACTGAAGTTGCATGGCTTTAGTGTAAAAGTTACGGCGATGACGGATTGGCTCGCGTGGCATTAGCCAGTTGGTGAGGTAACGGCCCACCAAAGCTACGATGCCTAGGGGTTCTGAGAGGAAGACCCCCCACATTGGGACTGAGACACGGCCCAAACTCCTACGGGAGGCAGCAGTGAGGAATATTGGTCAATGG